>Ga0233425_10002150_pt1 | contig 40080 bp, 36 predicted proteins | sample Watercolumn_Towu_2_FD_181712 | JGI IMG/M metagenome (GOLD analysis project Ga0233425, IMG submission 181712) | Freshwater microbial communities from Lake Towuti, South Sulawesi, Indonesia - Watercolumn_Towuti2014_140_MG | ecosystem: Environmental > Aquatic > Freshwater > Lake | place...
CGCGACTAGCCTACGAAATATCCGTACATTTGAACCGATCCGCCGGGGTCAAGGGACGCCGTGAACCCGCTGTTGCTCGCGGGCGCCGCCGCGCTGACCTCGGGCGTGGGCGCGCTCGGCGGGCTCGGCGGAGCGATCCTCCTCGTGCCCCTGCTCGTCGTGGCCGGCATCCCGGCCTCCGAGGCGGCTCCGCTCGGGTTGCTCTCCGTCGTCGCGGGATCGTCGGCGGCCGCGCACCGCCAGATGCGGGAGCACGCGACGAATTACCGCATCGGTGTCGTCACCGAGACCGCGGCCACCGTGGGCGCGATCGCGGGCGCGCTGGCGGCCGGCGTGGTGTCGGAGGCGGTCCTCACCTGGGTGCTCGCGGCGGTCGCGGTCATCGCCGCGGTCGCGGGCGCCGCGCGCAAGGGCACCCGCTGGCTGCCCGACCCCGCCGCCCGCGGCGAGGACGTGGGCGAGTGGGTCGGCACCCTGCGGGGCGCGTACCGCCTGCCCGGCGGGGTCGTGCCCTACGCGCCGCGGCGCGTCGGCCTCGGGACAGCCGCCATCGGACTGTCGGGGCTCATCGCCGGCGTGTCGGGGGCGGGCGGTGGCTTCATCAAGACGCCCGCCACGAGCGAGATCATGCACGTGCCCGTGAAGGTGTCCTCCAGCACGACGACCTTCTCGATCGGCGTCACGGCGGCGGCGGCCTTGCTGGTCATGATCGTGGACGGACGTCTCGACTTCGGGGACGGCGCACTCGTGGTGCTCGGTTCGCTCGTCGGCGGGGTCGCGGGCTCGAGCGTGCAGTCGCGGCTGGCTCCGCCCGTCGTGCGGCGCACGCTGTCGGCGCTCCTCCTCGTGGTGGCGGCCGTCCTGGTGCGCAGGGTCCTGTGAGCGGCGGGCACCGCGTGGATCCCACGCAGGCGGCGGCCGAGGAGCGGGCCGGGGCGTGGATGGCGCGCGCGCTCGTGGTGATCACCGTGCTGGCGGGGCTCGGGCTGGTGCTGCCGGGCGGGGGATGGCTCGACGGGGTGGCGATCCTCGCGGTCACGGCGCTGCCGATCGTGCGGGTCGCGTGGCTCGCGCGGCGCTGGTGGGCGGTCGGGGACCGCCGGTACGCGGCCGTGGCGATCGGCCTGCTCGGGCTCGTGGCGCTCGGTCCGCTGCTCGCGCTGCGTTAGCGCCGCGGCGGCGGGCGCCGGCGGGGCCGGGCGTCGAAGTTCGTCGCCGTGCCGGTGGAGGACCACTGGGTGGTGTAGGTGAACATGTCGCCCCGCACGAGCGTCTCGCGCCACTCGAGGGGACCCTCCGCGGTCTCGGTGTAGCGGTGCACGACGAACACCGCGTCGGTAGCCGTCAGGCCGAGCAGGCGTCGCTCGCGCGGGGGTGCGACGGCCGGGCTGATGCGCTCCCATCCGTTCAGCGGACCCACCCCGACGAGCCGCGCCAACTCGGCGTACACGGCCCCGTGACGGAAGTCGGTGTGCAGGAGCGGGCGGGCGACGCGCATCGGGATCCACACGTCGTCCACCGCGAAGGCCACGGCGTCGGCGCGGCGCACCCGACGCAGGTGGAAGAGGGGCGTGTCCGCGCGTAGCCCGAGCCGCTCGGACACCCGCCGGTCCCGCACCGTCCGCTGGGCGAGCACGTCGCTGCGCTGCACGTGGCCCTGGTCCTCGACGGAGCGAAACAGGCTGTAGAGCGGGCCCACCCGCTGCTCGAGGGCGAGGGGTCGCACGAAGCTGCCGCGACCGCGCTCCCTTGCGACGACACCCTCGTCCTTGAGCCGACGCACGGCCTCGCGCACGGTGTGGCGACTCACCCCGTAACGGGCCACGAGCTGCCGGTCGGTGGGGAACGCCTCGGCGAACTCGCCGCGCGCCATGCGCACGCGCAGGTCGGCGAGCACGCGCGACCAGAGCGGCGTGCGGCCCCGGCCGCCGCGACGCCGCACCGCGCGTCGAGGTCTCACGGGTGTGACGTCACGGGCGCAGTGTCAGTGCGCGAGTGCCGGGACCTCGTGGTGTTCGCCGTCGCCCACGGTGGGGGCGACGGCGCGTCGGGAGGTCTGCACGTCGCGCAGCCGCAGGCCGACGAACAGCCCCGCCACCGCCACGGCGCCGAGGCCCGCCCCCGAGGCGAGCATCACGAGCGCGGGAGCGGGGCAGGTGCCGACCACGGCCCAGCCGACGCCGAAGGTGATGCCACCGACGACGTGGTGGCGCTGCGCGCGGGAGCGCGACAGGGCGAGGCGGCCGCCGAGCAGCGTGGTCGCGCCCGCGCGCTCGAGCAGCCAGAGCAGCGGCAACGACACGCCGATGGCCCCGCCCATGAGCAGGAACACGTCGGGCTCCCTGAGGAGCAGCATGTCGTGGATGGTGTCGTACTCGTGCAGCCGGGCCGCGCCGAGCACGAACCCAAAGCCGGCCCCGAAGGCGAGCCCCGCCAGTTTGTGGGCGATGGCGCGGTTCATACGGAGCCCCCCGTGAGCAGGTGCACGATCCAGGTCGTGGCCACCGCCGAGGCCATGAAGCTCATCATCGCGGCCCAACTCGCGGGGGACCGCTGCGCGGTGCCGCAGATGCCGTGCCCCGAGGTGCATCCACCCGCCATGCGCGCGCCGAAGCCCATCACGATCGCCCCGACGAAGACGACCACCGCCACGACCCCGAGCGGCCACTCGGCCGTGAGCGTGTCGTAGCCGGCTCGCGGTGCAAAGCCCGTGTCCGTCAGCGACGCGGCGATGAAGCCGCCGAGGGCGATGCCCACGAAGTAGCGCGCGCGCCACGTGACGGCGCCCGGTCGGCGCAGCACGGTGTTGGCGGTCTCGACGTACGCACCGGTCGCGCCGAGCGGCTGGTTGGCCACGAGGAAGAACCCCGTCACGAGCAGGCCGAGGGCGGGGCCGGCGATCCACCACGGGAGCCGATCGGGGAGCAGGGCCGCGTACATGGAACCTCCAGTGCCGCCGAGGCGGCGGTTGACAACGAACGCATCGTACCATAACCTGCATAATGTCCGTACATTTATGCATTTCCAGCAGTACTACCTCGCCTGCCTGTCGCACGCGTCGTACCTGATCGGCGACACGTCGACGGGCCGTGCGGTCGCGGTGGACCCGCAGCGGGACGTCTCGCAGTATCTCGCCGACGCCGAGCGGCTCGGCCTGCGCATCGAGCGCGTGATCGAGACGCACTTCCACGCCGACTTCCTCTCGGGGCACCTGGAACTGCAGCGCGCCAGCGGCGCCGTCATCTCGTACGGCACGGTGGGCGCCGCCCGCACCGAGTTCGCATCCGAGGCCCTCGCCCACGGTGCGCGCCTTGCGCTCGGCGAGGTGGTGCTCGAGATCCGCGACACCCCGGGCCACACCCCGGAGTCCATCTCCATCGTCGTGTGGGAGCGCGCGAGTGACGCCACGCCGTACGGGGTGCTCACCGGCGACACGCTCTTCATCGGCGACGTGGGACGGCCCGACCTGTTGTCGGCCTTCGGCGAGAGCGCCGACGGGCTGGCGCGAAAGTTGTACCGCTCGCTCCACGACCAGTTGCTGACCCTGCCCGACGCGACGCGCGTCTACCCCGCCCACGGGGCGGGCTCGGCGTGCGGCAAGCACCTCTCCACCGAGACCGTCTCGACCATCGGGGAACAGCGCCGGTCCAACTACGCGCTCGCGCCCATGTCGGAGGACGAGTTCGTGCGCGTCGTCACGGACGGCCAGGCCGCGGCCCCGCCGTACTTCTCGTTTGCGGCCGTGCGCAACCGCGAGGCCCGCGAGACCTTCGAGGAGGCGGATGCCGTCGTCGGCCTCGCGCTCGACGCCGTGCTCGCGATGCGGGACGCCGGCGCGGCCCTGCTCGACGTGCGCGAACCCGCCGACTTTGCGCTCGGGCACCTGCGCGGCTCGATCAACGTGGGCCTCAGCGGGCGTTTCGCGGAGTACGCGGGCGAGGTGATCCGCGCCGACCGGCGCATCGTGCTCGTCGGCGCGCCCGCCGCCGTGGCCGAGGCCCGTACGCGGCTCGCCCGCATCGGCTTCGATCGCGTGGACGGTGCGCTCACGGATCCCGAGGCGGCGTTCGTCGCGCGACCCGACGAGGTTGCCGTCGCGTCCCGACTCACCGCGACGCAGGCGGCCGACCGCATCGCCGTCGTGCCCGACCTCCAGATCGTGGACGTGCGCGGTCCGGGCGAGGTGACGGGGGGCATGTTGCCCGGAGCAGCGCACGTGCAATTGCCCTCCTTGCTGGACGGGCTCGCCCGACTGGATGCGCGACGACCGACCCTCGTGTATTGCGCAGGTGGCTTCCGGTCGTCAATCGCCGCGAGTACCTTGCGGGCGCATGGCTTCCGCGACGTGTCGGACCTCGTGGGTGGATTCGGCGCCTGGGCCGCGTCGCGCGACGCCGCGCCCGTCGGGCCCGACGCGCGGCGCTGACGCGCCGCGGTACGCGGGGGCCGGACGGTGACGCGCTATGCGTTCCTCATCGATCAGGACACCTGCATCGGCTGCCACGCCTGCACGGTCGCCTGCAAGGCCGAGCACCAGGTGCCGCTCGGCGTCAACCGCACCTGGGTGAAGTACATCGAGAAGGGGGAGTTTCCCGACACGCGGCGTTTCTTCTCGGTCAACCGCTGCAACCACTGCACCGACGCGCCGTGCGTCTCGATCTGCCCGACCTCGGCGCTGTATTCGCGCAAGGACGGCATCGTGGACTTCGACGACTCGCGCTGCATCGGCTGCAAGTCGTGCATGAACGCCTGTCCCTACGACGCGCTCTACATCAACCCCGAGACCCAGACGGCCCACAAGTGCAACTTCTGCACCCACCGCGTGGAGCAGGGGCTCGAGCCGAGTTGCGTGATCGTGTGCCCGACGCAGTCGATCTTCGCCGGTGACGTGGACGACCCGTCGTCGCGCATCAGCCGCATGCTGGCCGGCCACGACACCAAGGTGCGCGCGCCGGAGCAGGGCACCAAGCCACACGTCTTCTACAAGGGCGCCGACGAGGCGGCGCTGGATCCGCTCCGCACGCGCATCGCCGACGACGGCATGATCTGGGCCGAGACGACCCCCGGGCACCCGACGCTCCCGGTCTCGGGCGGCGCCGAGGACCGCAACGTGGTGGCCCGCACCGCGTACACGACGGCGCACGCCATGGCGTGGACCGGACGCGTGTCCGCGTACCTCGTGACCAAGGCGGTGGCGGGCGGCGCGCTCATGGTCGCGGGACTCGCCGCGCTCCTCGGCCACGCGGGGGAGCGCGGACTCGTGGGCCTCGCCGCGCCGCTGGTGGCCCTCGCCATGGCGGCGGTGACCGGCGTGCTGCTCATCGCGGACCTCACGCAGCCGTGGCGATTCCTCTACATCTTCACCACGCCGCAGTGGGGGTCCTGGCTCGTGCGCGGGTCGTACGTGTTGCTGGCCTTCGGCGGCGTGGGCTCGGCGTGGTTGCTCGCGGGCCTCGTCGACTCGCCCGGCGCGATCCGCGCCCTCGCCGTGCCGGGCATCGTGCTCGGCGCCGGCGCCGCGGGCTACACGGCGTGGCTCTTCGGTCAGTGCGAGGGCCGCGACCTGTGGCAGACGCCGCTCATGCTGCCCGTGCTCCTTGCGCAGGCGATCACCGCCGGCGCCGCCGGCCTCGCGTTGCCCGCCGCGCTCCTCGGGGCGCCCGACGGGGTGGATGCGATCCTCGCGTGGTGCCTCGCCGGCGGTGCACTCGCGCAGGCCGCGCTCGTGGCGATCGAGCTCGGCTCGCACGGCACCACGCACGTCGCGCTCGCCACCGCGGCGCTCACGCGCGGCGCGTACCGCGGTCGCTTCCGTCTCGGCGTCGTCGCCGGCATGGTGGCGCCCGCCGCGCTCGGCATCGCGGCCGCCGTGGGCGCCTCGCCCTGGCTCACGGTCGCGGGCGGCGCCGTCGCCCTCGTCGGGCTCGCGGCGTACGAGGACGGCTTCGTGCGTGCCGGCCAGTCGGTCCCCCTCTCCTGAACGGCATCCCGTGACGCTCACCAACTACCCGCCGTTCGACCGCTGGTCCGACTGGGAGGAACTCGACGCCACGGAGTGGGCGCACGGTCGGCGCACGCCCAAGCGCTACAGCCTCATCCCCACCACGTGCTTCAACTGCGAGGCGTGCTGCGGCCTGCTCGCCTACGTCGACAAGGAGACGGGCGAGATCGCCAAGTTCGAGGGCAACCCCGAGCACCCTGCGAGCCGCGGGCGCAACTGTGCCAAGGGTCCGGCGACGATCAACCAGGTCCACGACCCCGATCGGATCCTGCACCCGCTGAAGCGCGCGGGCCGCCGTGGCGAGGGCCGCTGGGAGCGCATCGAGTGGGCGCAGGCGCTCGAGGCGATCGGCTCGCGCATCGGCCGGGCGTTCCGCGAGGGCCGCCACGAGGAGGTCATGTACCACGTCGGGCGCCCCGGCGACGACAGCTACATGGAGCGCGTGCTGCACGCGTGGGGCATCGACGGCCACAACAGCCACACCAACATCTGCAGCTCCGGCGCGCGCGTGGGCTACGCCGCGTGGATGGGCTTCGACCGTCCGTCCGGCGACCACGCCAACGCCAAGGTGATCTTCCTCATCTCGTCGCACCTCGAGGCCGGCCACTACTTCAACCCCCACGCGCAGCGCATCATCGAGGGCAAGCAGCGCGGCGCCAAGATCATCTGCGTCGACCCGCGGCTGTCCAACACCGCGTCCATGGCCGACCACTGGCTCGCCGTCTGGCCGGGCACCGAGGCGTTCCTCTGCCTCGCGATCGCCCGCCTGCTGCTCGAGCAGGGCACCTGGGACCGCGAGTTCGTGCGCCGCTGGGTCAACTGGGACGTCTACCTGCGCGCCACGCGGCCCGACCTCACCCCGACGTTCGAGCACCTCGCGCCCGCGCTCATCGAGGCCTACGCCGAGTACACGCCCGCCCGCGCGGCGCACGTCTGCGGCATCGACGAGCGGGTGATCCGCGAGGTCGCCGCCGAGATCGGGCGCGCCGTGCCGGGCCGCCTCTCCTCGCACAACTGGCGCGCGTCCGCCGCGGGCAACGAGGGCGGCTGGCAGACCGCGCGCTGCCTGTTCTTCCTCGACGTGCTCACCGGTTCGGTCGGCACCGAGGGCGGGACGAGCCCCAACGGGTGGAACAAGTTCATCCCCGTGCCCCCCAAGAACCCTCACCCCCACGCTCGGTGGAACGACGTGACGTGGCCGCGCGAGTACCCGCTCACGCACCACGAGTTGTCGTTCCTCCTGCCGCACTTCCTCAAGGACGGCCGCGGCCGGCTCGACACCTACTTCACGCGCGTCTACAACCCGATCTGGACCAACCCCGACGGCTTCAGCTGGCTCGAGGTGTTGCGCGACGAGTCGCTCGTGGGCTGCCACGTCGCGCTCACGCCGATCTGGAGCGAGACCGCCTGGTTCGCCGACTACGTGCTGCCGATGGGCGTCGCGTCGGAGCGCCACGACGTCGCGTCGTACGAGACGCACCTCGGGCGGTGGATCGGCTTCCGCCAGCCGGTGGGCAAGGCGTTCGCCGAGCAGCAGGGGCGCACCGTCGGGCGCACCTACGAGGTGAACCCGGGCGAGGTCTGGGAGGAGCAAGAGTTCTGGATCGACCTGTCCTGGCGCATCGACCCCGACGGTGCGCTCGGCATCCGCACGCACTTCGAGTCCATCGAGCGGCCGGGCACGCCGCTGTCGATCGACGAGTACTACGCGCACCTCTTCGAGCACTCGATCCCGGGCCTGCCCGATGCGGCGCGGGCCGAAGGCCTCACGCCGCTCGCCTACATGCGCCGCCACGGCGCGTTCGCCATCCCGGGCAACCAGGAGCGCGTGCACGAGCGCGCCGTGACGCCCGAGGAGCTGGCCACGGCCGGCGCGGTGCGCGACGCGGAGGGCGTCTGGCGCGTGCCCGGCACGGCCGGCATGCACGGCTCGATCGACGAGGTGCACGGCCACATGCCGTTCATCGGCGACGGCTCGGTGGGCGTCGAGATCGACGGCGAGGTGCGATTCGGGTTCCCGACGCCGTCGCGCAAGCTCGAGCTCTTCTCGCCCACCATGCGCGACTGGGGCTGGCCCGAGTACGCGACGCCGACGTGGATCCCCTCGCACGTGCACTGGGAGGACCTGGACATGGAGGCCGGGGAGCGCATCCTCATCCCGACCTTCCGCCTGCCGACGCTGATCCACACGCGCTCCGCGCAGTCCAAGTGGCTCGCCGAGCTCAGCCACGCGCACCCGCTCTGGATCCACCCGTCCGACGCCGAGCGCCTCGGCATCGCGTCGGACGGCCTCGTGCGCATCACCACGCGCACGGGCTACTTCGTCATCCGCGCGTGGCGCACCGAGGGCATCCGCCCCGGCATCGTCGCCGCCTCCCACCACATGGGCCGCTGGCGCCTCGACGAGCGCACGGGCACGCCGGGCTGGACCGCGGGCGTCGTGGAGGTCTCGGGCCCCGAGGGCGGCTACGGCACCGGCGGCCGCTCGGGCGACGGCCGCTGGCACCTCACCCAGCACCACGGCATCCGCCCCTTCGCGTCGGACGACCCCGACAGCGAGCGCGTCTGGTGGTCGGACGCCGGGGTGCACCAAAACCTCACGTTCCCCGTGCAGCCGGACCCGGTCTCGGGGATGCACTGCTGGCTGCAGCGCGTGACGGTCTCCGCGGCCGGCGCCGACGACGCCTACGGCGACATCGCGGTCGACACGGGCAAGTCGATGGAGATCTTCCGAGAGTGGCTGGCCAAGACGCGGCCCGGCCCCGGGCCGGGCGGGCTGCGCCGCCCGCTGCACTTCGCGCGGCCGGTCAAGCCGACCGCGTCGGCCTACGTCGCGAGCGCGGGCTCGGCGGGCTCCAGCACCCGGTAGAGCGTCGACCGCCGGCGCAGGGTGCGCCCCAGCGGCTCGACCAGCGCGCGGAACGCGGCCTCGTCCATCGACTGGCCGTGCTCGGCGCCCGCGGCGCGCGAGATGTTCTCGTCCATCAGCGTGCCGCCCACGTCGTCGCACCCCGCGCGCAGCAGCTGTGCCACGCCGGCGAGGCCGATCTTGACCCAGCTCGCCTGCACGTGGTCGATGCAGCCCGCGTAGGCGAGGCGCGCGACCGCGTGCACGAGCAGCGTCTCGCGGAAGGTCGGGCCGCGCCGTGACCGCCGCTGCAGGTAGATCGGCGCCGCCATGTGCACGAACGGCAGCCCGACGAACTCGGTGAAGCCGCCCGTGGCGCGCGCGAGCGCCCGCGTGCGCACGAGGTGGCGCGCCCACGACCGCGGCGACTCCACGGTGCCGAACATCATCGTCACGTTGGACGCGAGGCCCACCGAGTGCGCGACGCGGTGGCACTCGAGCCACTCCTCGGTCGTGATCTTGTCGGGGCAGATGATCGCGCGCACCTCGTCGTCGAGGATCTCGGCCGCCGTGCCGGGGAGCGAGGCGAGGCCCGCCTCGCGCAGCCGGGTGAGGTAGGCGGCGAGCGGTTCGCCGAGGCGCCGCGCGCCCTCGGTCACCTCGAGCGCGGTGAAGCCGTGCACGTGGATCTCCGGGGCGGCCTGCTTCACCGCGCGGGTGACCTCGACGTAGTAGTCGCCGTCGAAGTCGGGGTGGATGCCGCCCTGGAGCGTCACCTCGGTGGCGCCGCGGTCCCGGGCCTCGCGCGCCCGCTGCGCCACCTCGTCCAGCGTGAGCAGGTACGGCGTGCCGCGCAGGTTGAGGCTGAGCGGTCCCTTGGAGAACCCGCAGAAGCGGCACTTGAAGGTGCAGACGTTGGTGTAGTTGATGTTGCGGTTGTGCACCCAGGTGACCGCGTCGCCCACGCGCTCGCGCCGCGCCTCGTCGGCCGCCGCCGCGACGGCGCGCACCTCGGGCCCGCGCGCGGCGAACAGCGCGACGAGCTCGTCCTCGCCCAGTTCCTGGCCGAGCGCGGCGCCGCGCAGCACCTCCGCGACGCGGCCACCCGCGCGGGACGGCGCGGGCGCGGCGCGGGGAGCGACGTGCGCGGGCGCGTCGACCAGCATGGGTGCGGCCACGGCCGCACCCGAGTACCAGCCGTTCGTGTCGTCGCGGGCGAGGCCCTCGGCGTCCGCGCGGTCCAGCACGGCGAAGCGCAGCCCCTCGTCGAGCCACTCCCCGGGCCGCGTCGCGAACTCGGGATGGATCGTGAGGCGCGCCGCGAGGGTGCGCCCCGCGGCCTCGGTGACGCTGCGCAGCGCGTCGATCGCGGGCCACGGGCGCTCGGGGTTCACGTGGTCGGCGGTCACCGGCGACACGCCGCCCCAGTCGTCGAGCCCGGCGGCGAGCAGCACGCCGAAGTCGTCGCTCAGGTTGGGCGGCGCCTGCAGGTGGATCTCGGGCGGCAGCACGAGGCGCGCCGCGGCGATGGACCACAGGTACTCGTCGGCGGGGCAGGGCGCGGCGTGCTGCATGGCGGTGCGCGGCTTGGGCAGGAAGTTCTGCACGATCACCTCCTGCACGTGGCCGTGGCGGGCGTGCGACGCCGCGATGGCCTCCAGCGCGTCGATGCGGTCTGCGCGCGTCTCGCCGATGCCCACGAGGATCCCGGTGGTGAAGGGGATGCGCAGCTCGCCGGCCCACTCGAGCGTCGCGAGGCGCCGCTCGGGCGCCTTGTCCGGCGCGCCGCGGTGGCACTCGAGGTCGTCGCGCAACGACTCGACCATCATCCCCTGGCTCGGGGCTACCGGGCGCAACGACGCGAGTTCCTCGCGCGAGAGCGCGCCGGCGTTGGCGTGGGGGAGCAGGCCCGTCTCGCGCACGACGAGCGCGGCCATCTCGCGCAGGTAGTGCACGGTCGAGTCGTAGCCCCGGGCCGCGAGCCACTCGGCGGCCACCGCGTGGCGCAACTCGGGACGCTCGCCGAGCGTGAAGAGCGCCTCGTGGCACCCCACGGCGGCACCGCGACGGGCGATGTCGAGCACGCGTTCGGGGTCGAGGTACGGCGCGGCGAGGCGGGCGGGCGGCTGGGCGAAGGTGCAGTAGCCGCAGGTGTCGCGGCACAGCATCGTGAGCGGGATGAACACCTTCGGCGAATAGGTCGTGCGGGTGCCGTGGCGGGCGTCGCGCACGGCGCGCGCGTCGCGCATCAGCTCGTGGAGCGGGGCAGTGAGCAGGTGCTGGCGCACGGTGGTCCTCCGCGCCGCCACGGCGTGCCGCGTCGGCGTGTCGATCTCGAAACCTCGGGTTGTGTGCCAGTGTCCGACCGGCGCGACCCGCGATGTGAGAGGTGCGGCGCGCGCCGTGCGCGTCGGACGCGCCCTACCGTAGCGCGCGAAAGAGGGCCCGCACGTTTTGGCCGCCCACGGGCACGCGCGAGCCGCGACGACTGATGAAGCCCAACTGCACGCCCGTGGAGGGGTCGAGCACCGTGAACACCTGGGCGTGGCCGTCGGAGTCCACCACCACTTCGGTGAGCAACGGCACCCCGGCGCGCACCAGCGCTTCGCGCACGTGACCCGCGTCCAGCACCTCCACCGCGATGTGTTGCACCCCCGAGCCGTGCGCGGCGAGGTGGGCATCCACCGCGGCGTCCCCCGCCCCGACCAGCACGACGCTGACGCCCCCGGCCTCGCAGGTCACGATGCCGGCGTCGGCGGTGCGGTGCACGGCGAACCCGAGCGTGCGCAGGAACGCCACGGCGGGCTCGAGCGTCGCAACGGCCACGACGACATGGTCGATGCGACACGCCACCGTGGCGAGATCCGAGAGCGGGTCCGAGGTGGGGGCGCCGTGCACGTCGCGCGGTGCCGCGCCGGCTTGCGTCGCCTGCGACGCGGCCGCGGGGCCGGACGCCCCCTCGGCCAGCTCGATGCGGTGCGTCTCGGCGAGCAGCACCCTGAAGATCTGGTCGGCAAAGGCGGGATCCACCCCGTGCTCGCCCGCCCACGCGCGTCGCGTGGCGAGCACCTCGCGCACGCGCGCAGGCTGGATGACGCCCGCCCCCGAGCCCGCCTTGACCCGCGCCACGCGGCGGCACACGGCCATGCGGCGGCCGAGCAGCGCGAGGATCGCGGCGTCGATTTCGTCGATCTCGCGGCGCAGCCCGCCGAGGTCCTCGGTGCCGCTCATCGGCGCTCCCCGCCGCGCAGCCAGCCCTGCACGGCTCCCCGCAGCGAGCCCCACGATCCGGCGCCACGAGGCGCCCCGACGGGGACCTCGGCGAGGCGCGCGACATGCTTGGCCAGCATGTCGGCCTCGAGGTTGACGCGGTCCCCCGGTCGGCGCGCGCCGAGCGTGGTGACGGCGGCGGTGTGGGGAATGACCGCCACCCGGAAGGTGTCGCCGCGCAGGTCGAAGGCCGTGAGACTCACGCCGTCCACCGCGACGGAGCCCTTCTCCACGACGAGTCGCGCCATGCCGGGCGGCATGCGCACCGCGAGGTCGGGCGCCGGGGCCAGCACCTCGCCCACGCCGTCCACGTGTCCGAGCACGAGGTGGCCGCCGAGGCGATCGCCGAGCGCAAGGGGTCGCTCCAGGTTGACCCGCGCGCCCTCGGCGAGGTCCCCGAGCGTCGTGCGGGCGTAGGTCTCGTCGCTCACGTCGGCCTCCCACCAGCCGTCGCCGAGGGCGACGACCGTGAGGCAGCACCCGTCGACCGCGACGGATGCCCCGATCGCGGTGCCCTCCAGCACGCGGCGGGCGCCGATGCGCACCCGCGCACCCCGACGCGCGGTCACGGTGCCGAGTTCCTCCACGATGCCCGTGAACACGCGACCCGACGCTACCGATGGCCGCCGCGGCGGGGGTGGCGGGGGTGCGCCGCGTCGTGCGCGGGCGGCGGCGCAGGGGCGTGTGACGGGGCCGGCCCGGCGGTAGCGTGAGGGGGTCCGTCGGGGTGTCACTTCGGCGAGATGCCTCGGGAAGGTCCCGGGGCGACCCGATCGGGACCGGCGCACGACGCGCCACGCGACGATCGCGGCAGGAAGAGGACACACATCAACATGGCGACGCCGTCCAAGACCGACGTCATCACGAAGCACCGCCAGCACGAAAGGGACACTGGCTCACCCGAAGTGCAGATCGCACTGCTGACCGAGCGCATCAACGCGCTCACCGAGCATCTCAAGCACCACGTCAAGGACCACCACGGTCGGCGCGGACTCATGATGATGGTCGGTCGTCGGCGCCGCATCCTGGACTACGTCCGGGACCGCGACGTCGAGAAGTACCGCGCCCTGCTCGACCAACTCGGGCTCCGTCGCTAACCACCCCGGGTCGCGCGCTGATGGCGCGGACCCACGCGTGACCGTGAAGGCACGGCACGCACACGAAAGGACACACGACATGGCCGAGGCCATCGAAGTCGCCGGACGAGTGTCCGGCACCGACAAGACCATCACCTTCCAGACCGGCAAGCTCGCCCTGCAGTCGCAGGGCGCCGTGCTCGCCTCCATGGGCCGAACCGCGGTGCTCGCCACCGCGAACGCCGCCAAGGGCGTGCGGGACGGCATCGACTTCTTCCCGCTCACGGTGGACGTCGAGGAGCGCGCGTACGCGGCCGGCAAGATCCCCGGGTCGTTCTTCCGGCGCGAGGGGCGCCCGAGTCAGCAGGCCATCCTGACCTGCCGCCTCACCGACCGCCCGCTGCGCCCCGCATTTCCGGACGGCTACCGCAACGAGACCCAGATCGTGCTCACCGTCATGGGCGCCGACCAGGCGAACCCCCACGACGTGCTGTCGATCAACGCGGCCTCCGCCGCGCTCATGATCAGCGGGATCCCGTTCGACGGGCCGATCGGCGCCGTGCGCGTCGCGTACTCGCAGGACGGGGCGTGGATCGCCCACCCGACCTTCGCCGAGGGCGAAGCCGCCACCTTCGAGCTCGTCGTCGCGGGACGCGAGCGCGAGGACGGCGACGTCGCCATCATGATGGTGGAGGCGGGCGGCACGGAGAAGAGCTTCACCTACTACGCGCTCGGCGCACCCAAGGTCACCGAGGCGGTCATCGCCGACGGCCTCGAGGCGGCCAAGCAGTGGATCAAGGAGTCGATCATGCTGCAGCGGCAACTCGTGGCGAGCGTCATCGCGACGCGCGGGCCGATCACGCCGCTGACCTACGTGCCGGTGCTGGACTACTCCGAGGAGCTCTACGCCGCCGTCGAGCAGGCCGCCACGGCCGCGCTCGCCCCGGCCGTGAAGATCTCCCGCAAGGCCGAGCGCAACGCCGCGATCGACGCTGCGACGGCCCAGACCGTCGCAGCGCTGGCCGGCACCGCCGACGCCCCGGGTCGCTTCGTCGGCCAGGAGAAGCAGATCAAGGAGGCGGTCCGCTCGCTCACGAAGCAACTGGTCCGCACCCGCATCGTCACCGAGGGCGTGCGCATCGACGGTCGCGGACCGCGCGACCTGCGCCCCGTGTCCGCCGAGGTGGGCCTCTTTCCGACGGCCCACGGCAGCGGGCTGTTCCAGCGCGGCGAGACGCAGGTGCTCAACGTCACCACGCTCGCGATGCCGCGCATGAACCAGATGATCGACTCGATCACGCCGCAGACCGAGAAGCGCTACATGCACGACTACAACATGGCGCCCTGGGCCAACGGCGAGACGGGCCGCGTCGGCTCGCCCAAGCGCCGCGAAATCGGCCACGGTGCGCTCGCGGAGCGTGCCGTGTTCCCCGTCGTGCCCAACCAGGAGGAGTTCGCCTACACGCTGCGCCTCGTCTCCGAGGTCATGTCGTCCAACGGCAGCACCTCGATGGCATCGGTCTGCGCCTCGAGCCTCGCGCTCATGGACGCGGGCGTGCCGATCGTGGCACCCGTGGCGGGCATCGCGATGGGCCTCATCCACGAGCCGGGGTCGGGCGGCGGCAGCTACACCGCGCTCACCGACATCCTCGGCGCGGAGGACGCCTTCGGCGACATGGACTTCAAGGTGGCCGGCACCGCGGACGCGGTGACGGCGCTCCAGCTGGACACGAAGATCGACGGCATCCCGAGCGAGGTGCTCGCCTCGGCGCTGCAGCAGGCCAAGGAGGCCCGTCTCAAGATCCTCGACGTCATGACCGCCGCGATCGCCGCCCCGCGCACGAGCGTGGCGGAGAGCGCGCCGAAGATCGTGACCTTCCACATCCCGCTCGACAAGGTGGGAGAGGTGATCGGTCCGAAGGGCAAGGTCATCAACACCATCCAGCAGGAGACCGGCGCGGAGATCAACGTCGACGACGACGGGGCGCAGGGCATCATCACCATCGGCTCGCCGGACTCGGCGAAGGTGGAGGACGCCAAGTCGCGCATCCTCGCGATCGTGGACCCGCCGTCGGCGGAGCTGGGGGCGATCTACACGGGCCGCGTGGTGAACATCGCGCAGTTCGGGGCGTTCGTCAACATCCTCCCCGGCCGCGACGGCCTCGTGCACATCTCCAAGCTCGGGCGCGGCCAGCGCATCGGGCGAGTGGAGGACGCGGTGGCGCTCGGCGACGAGCTCACCGTGCGCGTGGACGACATCGACGACCGCGGCAAGGTGAGCCTGAGCCTCGTCGGGCCCAACGGTGAGATCATCGAGGGCAACGAGCCGGGCGCCGGCGGCGAGCGCCGCGAGCGGCGCGACGACGGCTTCCGCGACCGCGGTGGCCGTGGTGGTCGGGACCGGGATCGTGGCTTCGGCGGGCGCGACCGGGACCGCGGCTTCGGCGGACGTGACCGGGACCGTGGCTTCGGCGGGCGCGACCGGGACCGCGACGGCGGCAGGGACCGCGGCCCGCGGGATCGGGATCGCGACGGTGGGAGGGACCGTGGTCCGCGTGACCGGGACCGCGGCCCGCGCGACCGGGATCGCGACCGAGACCGGGACCGGGACGGCGGCAGGGACCGCGGCCCGCGCGACCGGGATCGCGACCGCGACATCAAGACCGTGAGCTTCGAGGACGAGTTCGGCCGCGAGTTCGGGGACGACCGCTAGCCGATGACGGTGCCGATCCGCGTCGGTGTCGTCGGCGCAGGCGGGCGCATGGGCGCCCTCGTGTGCGACGCCGTCGACGCGGACCCGGCGCTCGCGCTCGTGGCCGCGGTGGACCCCGCGGCCGCGGGCCGCACGGTGCGCGGGGTGACGGTCGCGACCGAGCTGCGGGCCCTCGCGGACGCGGGCGTGCAGGTGGCGGTGGATTTCACCGTCGCATCCGCTGCGCGCGTCACGCTCCCGTGGCTCGCGCTCCACGGCGTGCACGCCGTGGTGGGCACCACGGGTCTCGGGGACGGCGACCTCGCCGCGTTGCGCGGCGCATTTTCCCGCAGCAACTGCATCGTGGCGGCCAACTTCGCGGTGGGCGCGGTGCTGATGATGAAGTTCGCCGAGATGGCCGCCCCGCACTTCGACACCGCCGAGATCGTGGAGATCCACCACGACGGCAAGACCGACTCGCCGTCGGGCACCGCCATCGCGACGGCGCGCCGCATGGAGGCCGCGTCGCGGGGCTGGGCCGCCGACCCGACGACGCACGAGGCGATCCCGGGGGCTCGCGGCGCGCGCGGGCCGGGTGGCGTGCCGATCCATGCGATCCGCATGCGAGGCGCGGTGGCCAATCAGGAGGTCGTGCTCGGCACGCAGGGCCAGACGCTCACGATCCGTCACGACACGACCGACCGCACGAGCTTCATGCCCGGGGTCGTGCTCGCGTGCCGGCGCATCGCCGAGATGCCGGGCCTCACGATCGGTCTCGAGGGACTGCTCGGGATCTGATGGCGCCACGGCGGGCGGGGTCGTGACGGCGCCGCGACTGCCGGCGTCCGCCGACGAGATCGACGCGTCCTGGCTCGCGCAGGCCACGGGGCTGCGCGTGCGGGAGGCGCGCCTCGAGCGCTTCGCCGTGGGCATCGGCGTCGCGAGCGCGCTCTACCGGGCGCGCCTCGAGGGCGAGGGATGTCCCCCGAGCGTGGTGGTGAAGCTGCCCGCGCTGGACGAGGCCGCGAGGTTCACGAGCACGGTGCTGCAGATGTACCGGCGCGAGGTGGGCTTCTTCACCGCGCTGCGTCACATGTGTCCCGTGCGCACCCCGCGCTGCTGGTACGGCGACGTGGACGACGCGGGGGCCGGGTTCGTGCTCGTGCTCGAGGACCTCGACGGGATGCGCGTGGTGGACCAGAACGCGGGCATGACGCCCGACGACGCGGGCCGCGCCGTCGACGGCCTCGCCGCGATGCAGGCCCGCTGGTGGGGCGAGGGCGAGGCCCTCGCCGCGGCGGGCACCACGATCAGCCTCGGCGACCCGATCTACCCGGCGATCCTGCCCACGGTCTTCCGCGAGGGATGGGACAAGGTGACGGGCGAGATGACGCTGCCCGCGTCGATCCTCGCGATCGGGCCTCGTTTCCCCGACGCCGTGGCGCCGCTGCTCGCCTCGCTGGTGCACGGGCCCCAGACGCTCGCCCACGGGGACTACCGCGCCGACAACCTGCTGTTCGGGCCCGACGACGAGCTCGCGGTGCTGGACTTCCAGCTCATCGGCAGCGGCACCGGCGCCTACGACCTGGCGTACCTCGTGACCCAGAGCCTGGATGCCGACGTGGCGAGCCGGATGGAACGCGAACTGTTCGCACGGTGGATGGACGGCCTGCGCGCGGGCGGGGTGTCGCGCGACGCGCTGGACGAGCGCGCGCTGTGGGGCCACTACCGCACCGCCGCACTCTTCTGCCTCGCCTACCCCGTGGTCGCGAGCCGTGGCATGGACCTCGCCGACCCCCGCCAGCGTGCGCTCGTGGGGCACATGAGCACGCGGTTCGACCGCGCGGTGACCGAGCTGCGGCTCGCCGACCTGCTCTGACGCGCCGCGAGGCCTCGCGGGCCGGCTGAGGCGCGACGCGCCGCGGGACCGGCTACTTCAGTGCGGCGAGCGCGGCGTCGTAGTCGGGTTCGTTGGCGATCTCGGGCACGAGTTGCGTGTGGCGCACCACGCCCCGCTCGTCGAGCACGACGACGGCGCGAGCCAGCAACCCCTTCAACACGCCCTCGGCGATCGTGAGGCCGAAGGCGCGCCCGAAATCCGTGCGAAACGAGGAGGCGTTGCGGACGTTGGCGATGCCCTCGGCGCCGCAGAAGCGCTTCTGCGCGAACGGCAGGTCGGCCGAGACGCACACGACCACGGTGTTGGTCATGCCCGCGGCCAACTCGTTGAATCGCTTCACGCTCTTGGCGCAGGTGGGCGTGTCGATCGACGGGAAGATGTTGAGCACGACGCGCGTGCCCTTGAGCGACTCGCCCGTGAGCTCGGACAGGTCGTCGGCGACGAGGGTGAAGGTGGGTGCGGGTGCGGCGGGCTTCGGCGGCTCGCCCACGAGCGAGACGGCGTTGCCGCCGAGGGTGACGGAGGCCATTGTCCGAGTCTGGCAGCCGCCGCTCAGCGGCGGCGAATCGACCGGAGGAGCGACAGCGCGAAGAGCGCGGCCACCAGCCACCACTGCCAGCGGTCGATCCATCCGATGACGGCACGGATCTCGTCGGCGAAGAGGTCGCCCAGCCACCAGTAGAAGGCGAGCTTGGCCGCGATACCCGCGCACACGAGCGGCACGAAGCGGCGCGGAGGCATCTTGGCGTGGCCGACCAGCACGTTGACCACGTTGGAGCCGGGGAACACGAGCACCGCGACGGTCTGGGAGCGTGCCACGAGGCGCTCGATCCAGCGCACTTCGGCGGGCAGGCCGCCCGCGCGGCGCTCCACCCAGCGCACCGTCGCGTCCCCGTACCAGCGGCCCACGAGGTAGAGCGCGACCGCCGCGAGCAGGATGCGCACGAACCCGATCGCGAAGAACGACCCGGCATCCAGGTACGGCGCCGCCCCGAGCAGGTTGCGGTTGCGTGACGAGAGGAGCAGCACGAGGCGCGGCCGTTCGTCCACGAGCGCGGGGCCGAGGTTGGTGCCCGTGGTGCCGAGCACGAACAACATCGCCGTAAGCACGAGGACGCCCCGGCGCATCGCGCTACGGTACCCGCGGGCGCGCCGGAGACGGGGCGTGCGAGGGGAGGGACGCGTGCAGGGTCTCATGCAGGACACCCCGCTGACGCTCGTGCACCTGTTCGAGCGGGCCGAGCGGCTCCACCCGGACAAGGAGATCGTCACCGCCACGGCCACGGGCCGCACCCGCACGACCTACGGCGAGTGGGCCGCGCGCACGCGCCAACTCGGCGGGGTGCTCGACACACTCGGCGTGAGCGGCGACGGGCGGGTGGCGACGCTGGCCTGGAACTCGGCGCGGCACCTGGAGCTCTACTTCGCCGTGCCGTGCACGGGGCGCGTGCTCCACACGCTCAACTTCCGCCTCTTCCCCGAACAGCTCACCTACATCGTGAACCACGCGCAGGACGAGGTCATCTTCGTGGACACCTCGCTCTGGCCGCTGCTCGCGCCGCTCGTGGAGACCTTCCGGCCCGTGCGCCACCTCGTGTTCATGCACGACGGCAAGGGCGAGGTGCCCGCGAGCGTGCCGGGCGTCGAGGTGCACGAGTACGAGTCGCTCATGCGCGGCACCTCGGGCGCGGAGTTCGTCGTGCGCGACGAGCGCCAGGCGGCGAGCATGTGCTACACGAGCGGCACGACGGGCAACCCGAAGGGCGTGGTCTACAGCCACCGCTCCACCTACCTGCACACCATGGCGGGCATGCTCTCCGACGGCCTCGGGATCCGCGAGGCCGACACGGTGCTGCCCGTGGTGCCGATGTTCCACGTCAACGCGTGGGGTCTCGCGCATGCGGGCGTCGCGACGGGGGCCGTCCTCGTGATGCCGGGCCCCGACCTCTCGGGCAAGGCCGTCGCGAACCTCATCGTGGAGGAGCGCGTCACGGTCGCGGCCGGCGTGCCCACCATCTGGATGGCCGTGCTGCCCGAGTTGAAGGGACGCGACACGAGCGCCCTGCGTGCCATCCCGTGCGGCGGCGCGGCGGTGCCGCGCGCGCTGAGCGAGGCGTACCGCGAGCAGATCGGCCTGCCCATCCTGCAGGCCTGGGGCATGACGGAGACCTCGCCGATCGCCGCGGTGTGCACGCTCTCGGCGGCGGAGTCGCGCCTGCCGGTCGAGCGACAGGCCGACCTGCGCACCACGGTGGGCCGCATCGCCTTCGGCGTGGACTTTCGCGTCGTGATCCCCGACACGACGACGCCCGTGCCGTGGGACGGCGAGACGAGCGGCGAGCTGCAGTGCGCGGGGCCCTGGATCGCGAAGGGCTACTACAACGACCCGCGCTCGGCCGAGAGCTTCACGCAGGACGGCTACCTGCGCACGGGCGACGTGGCGACGGTGTCGCCCGACGGGCGCATCCGACTCGTGGACCGCACGAAGGACCTCATCAAGTCGGGCGGCGAATGGATCTCGTCGGTGGAGATCGAGAACGAGTTGATGTCGCACCCCAAGGTCAAGGAGGCCGCCGTGATCGGCGTGCCGCACCCGAAGTGGTCGGAGCGACCCCTCGCCTGCGTCGTGGTGAAGCCGGGGGAGACCCTCACGCGCGAGGAGGTGCTGGGCCACGTGGCGCCGAGGCTCGCCAAGTGGCAGGTGCCCGACGACGTGGTGTTCATCGACGAGGTGCCCAAGACGAGCGTGGGCAAGTTCTCCAAGAAGACGCTGCGGGACCGCTTCGCGGACCACCAACTGCCCGCCTGACGCGCCGCGCGGGGCGGGCCGTGGCGGACGGGCCGTGCGGGGCGGGCCGCGGCCGACGGGTCGAGCGGGGCGGGCCGCGGCGCTAGCGCGCGAGCGACCGGCCGAGGAAGCGCCGCGTGCGCTCATCGCGGGCGTCGCCGAAGATCGCCGCGGGCGGACCCGACTCGACGATCGCACCGCCGTCCAGGTGGCAGACCCGGTCGCTGATCTCGCGGGCGAAGCCCATCTCGTGGGTGGCGATGAGCATGGTGATCCCGCTGCCCTTCAGCTCGCGCACCACGTCCAGCACCTCGCCCACGAGCGCGGGGTCGAGCGCGCTCGTGACTTCGTCGAGCAGCAGCACCTCGGGGCGCATGGCGAGCGCCCGCACGATCGCCACGCGCTGCTGCTGACCGCCCGAGAGCCGGTCGGGGTAGGCGTCCGCGCGGTCGGCCAGCGCGAACCGCCCGAGCAACTCGAGGGCGCGGCCCTCGGCCTCGTCGCGCGGTGCGCCGAGCACCTCGGTGAGCGCGAGCGTCACGTTGCGCCGCACCGTCATGTGGGGGAAGAGGTTGAAGGCCTGGAAGACGATGCCGATGCGCCGCCGCACCGGGTTCGGGTCGCGACCCACGCGGCTGATCTCGTCGCCGTCCAGCAGGATCGCCCCGTCGTCGATCGGCTCCAGCAAGTTGATGCAGCGCAGGAGCGTGGTCTTGCCCGAGCCGCTCGCACCGATGAACGTCACGACCTCTCCGACGGCCACGTCGAGCGAGACCCCCACCAGCACCGGCGCGTCACCGAACGACTTGGTGACCCGGTCCAGCCGAACCTTCGGGACGACGCTCATCGCACGGCCGTGCCCGTGGTGCGGCGCCGCTCGCGGGCGAGCAGCCAGTCGGTGAGGCGCGTGAGCGGGATGGTGACGCACAGGAAGATCGCGGCCGCCGCCACGTACGGGGTGAAGTTGGCGAACTTGGACTTGTCGATCCCCGCCTGTCGCAGGATCTCGATCGGGCCGATGAGGCTCACCAGCGCGACGTCCTTCTGGAGGCTCACGAGGTCGTTCATGAGCGCGGGCACGACGCGACGCACCGCCTGCGGGAGCACGACGAAGCGCATGGTCTGGCCGCTCGAGAGCCCGAGCGAACGGGCGGCGGCGCGCTGGCCCTCGTGCACGCCCTCGATGCCGGCGCGGAACACCTCGCCCACGTACGCGCCGTAGGTGAGGCAGAGCGCGACGGAGCCCCACAGCAGCGGGGAGTTCCACGGCCGCTCGAGGCCCAGCCCCGGCACGCCGAAGCCCACGAGGTAGATCGAGAGGATCACGGGCACGCCCCGCATCACGTCCACGTAGGCCACGACGAGGGCCCGCAGCGGGAACAACGCGGGCGCGCGCGAGCCGCGAGCGACCGCCACGAGCAGGCCCAGCCCGAAGATGACGGGCGTGCACCAGAGGAAGATGCGCACGTCCAGCAGGAACGCCGAGAGCAGCCGCGGGAGCGAGTCGGCGAAGCGCTCGCCGTCGAAGAACGAGGCGCGCACGCGGGCCCAGCGCGGCAGGCGGGGCACGACGAGCACCACCGCGGCGAGTACCGCGGCCGTGCTGGCGGTGGCCACCGCCGCGCTGCGGCGCCGCGCGCGCCGCTCGTGGTCGAGCCGCTCGCGGGCGCGGGCGCCGCCGGTCACGACGGGAGCCGGGCCCGCGGGCGCGCCGGCCGGCCTAGTCGACGCTGATGACGGGCGCGTTGGTCTTGTCGGCGAGCCACTCCTGCTCGATGGTGGCGAGCGTGCCGTCGTCGCGCAGCGAGGCGAGGACGTCGTCGACGCACTCCACGAGCGGGTTGTCCAGGTCGAAGAGCAGGCCGAACTGGTCGGCGTCGACGCCCTCCGAGGCGGGGAACTGGCCGATCACCGTGCCACCCTCGATCTCCACGGCGGCGATGTAGAAGGCGGTCGGCAGGTCCACCACGATCGCGTCGATCTGCTTGGCCTCGAGCGCCGCCTTGGCCGCGGCGTTGTCGTCGTAGACGAAGGGCTCCGCGTCGGGTTTGATCACGTCGGTGATGAACGCGAGGCTCGTGGTGCCCGACTGTGCACCGAACTTGAGGCCGCGCAGGTCGGCCACGGACCCGGCGCCGACGGCGGGGGAGTCGGCGAAGCCGACGACCGCCTGGTTGGAGGTGTAGTACGGCGCGCTGAAGCTCACCGTCTGCTTGCGCTCGTCGGTGATGGAGTACTGCTGCAGGTTGAAGTCGAAGTTCTTGGCGCCCGGCTGGATCGCCTCGTCGAACCCCGTGCGGACCCACGCGACGTTGGCGTCGGAGAAGCCGAGCGCACCCGCCACCGCGTAGGCCACCGCGGCCTCGAAGCCCTCGCCCGACTCGGGCGCGTCACCCGCGACCCACGGCTCGTAGGCCGGGTTGCCCGTGGCGATCGTGAGGGTGCCGTCGGTGAGCGTCTTGCCCGCGGTGCAGTCGTTGCCCGTGCCGTCGCCCGAGGCACCCCCGTCGTCGCCGCCGCAGGCGGCGAGGGCGAGGCTGGTGGCGGCGAGCGCGGCGAGCAACGGACGGCGGGTCATGGGGACTCCTTGGGCGAGTAGGCGTGTGGGTGTGTGGTTCGAAGGTGGCGCCACGGTAGCCGCGCCGAGAACCCGGACCCGAGGCGATGTTGACGCCGAGACGCTTTGCGTCTTAGTGTCTCAGGCGTGACCCCGACCGACACGGCGCCCGACCTGGACGACCGGATTCTGGACGCCACGAGGGCGTGCCTCGAGCGTTGGGGCGTGGCGCGCTTCACGATCGCCGACGTGTGCGCGACCGCGGGGGTGTCGCGCGCCACGGTGTACCGCGCGTTCCCGGGGGGTCGCGAGACGCTGCTCGAGGCGCTGCGGGTGCGCGAGCTGGCGACCTTCCTCACCACCGTGCGGCTCCACACCGACGGGGCGGCCGACCTCGAGGATCTCATCGTGCGCTGCATGACGGTGGCCACCAGCGAGTTGCGCCACGACGCGCACCTCGCCACGATGCTCGCCGCCGCACCGGGCGAGGTGGCGACGCAGCTCACCGTCGCGGGCGTTCCGCGCATCGTGCGGCTCGCGACCGAGTACTTCACGCCTCTGCTCGAACAGTTCGTGGCCCGCGGGCGCGCCCTCGAGCTCGTGGAACTGCTCGTGCGGGTCGTCATCTCGTACTTCTTGTCGCCCTCCCCGCGTTACGACTTCGCCCGCGCGCAGGACGCGCGGGAGTTCGTGCGCCTCCACGTGCTCGGCACCTCCCACCACGACACCGCCCAGACCGCCCATACCTCACTTATCGACAAGGAGCAGCCATGACCGACATGATCAGCCGCGAGGACAACCAGCGGATCCTCGGGCGCGACCAGATCGACAACTTCGAGGCGATCATGGACGTGCCGCTCACCGACCCCGCCGAGGTGGCCCACGTGGTGGCCAACGAGGCCGACTCGGTGTTCACCTGGGACTACACCCTTGCCCGGCCCGCCCTGCGCAAGCTCTACGAGAAGGCCAAGACGGGCCAGTGGAACGCCACGAGCGACCTGCCGTGGGACACCGACGTGGACCTCGAGAAGGTCGTGCGCGACGACCAGGCCAAGATCGGCACCGGCATCTCGCCGGAGTGGTACGCGGACACGAAGCTCGCCACCTGGGGCGACAAGGAGTGGACCGAATTCGGCATCCACAGCCGCAAGTGGTCGCTCTCACAGTTCCTGCACGGTGAGCAGGGCGCCCTCATCTGCACCGCCAAGATCACCGAGACCGTGCCGTGGTACGACGCGAAGTTGTACGCCAGCACCCAGGTGGTGGACGAGGCCCGCCACGTGGAGGTCTTCGCCCGCTACCTGGACGAGAAGCTCGGCGGCGGCTACCCGATCAACCCGCACCTGCGCCTGCTGCTGGACGACATCGTGAACGACTCGCGCTGGGACTTCACCTACCTGGGCATGCAGATCATGGTGGAGGGCCTCGCGCTCGCGGCCTTCGGCTACCTGCACCAGCTCACGGGTGAGCCGCTGCTCAAGCAGCTGCTGCGCTACGTGATGAGCGACGAGGCCCGCCACGTGGCCTTCGGCGTGCTGTCGCTCAAGGAGGTGTACGACGGCATGTCGGACCCGGAGATCAAGGAGCGCCAGGAGTTCGCCTACGAGGCGAGCCTGCGGATGCGGGACCGCTTCCTCCAGCAGGAGGTGTGGCACCACATGGGCGTGGACCCCAAGACCGTGATCCCGCTCGTGGTCAACGACCCGACCCGCAAGGTGTTCCAGCAGATGCTGTTCGCCAAGATCGTGCCCAACTGCAAGAAGTTGGGGCTGCTGGATCGCAACGAGTCGTGGTTGCGGCGGCGCTTCGAGGAGATGGGCGTCATCCAGTTCGAGAGCTGGGAGTCCACGGGGGACGAGTACCTCAAGTTCGAGATCGGCACGCCGCTCGCCGATCCCGTCGCCGCGGCGCACGCCTAGCCCGGGGCGAGCGCCCCGCCGGGCGGAGCGTCCCTCGCCCGGGTCCTAGTCTCTGGCCATGCCGCGCATGACGCCCCGGTTCGGGCGCGTCCTCACGGCGATGGTCACGCCGTTCGACGCGCGCGGCGCGCTGGACCTCGACGCCGCACGCCGCCTCGCGCGCTGGCTCGTGGAGCAGGGCAACGACGGCCTCGTCGTGGCGGGCACCACGGGGGAGTCGCCGACGCTCTCGGACGACGAGAAGCTCTCGCTCTTCGCCGCCGTCGCCGAGGCCGTGACCGTGCCGGTCATCGCCGGCACCGGCTCCAACGACACCGCGCACTCGGTGCACCTCACGCGCGAGGCGTCGCGGCTCGGCGTCGCCGGGATCCTCGCGGTGTGCCCGTACTACAACCGCCCGTCGCAGGCCGGCATCGCGGCCCACGTGCGCGCGATGTGCGCGGCGACGTCGCTGCCCGTGGTGATCTACGACGTTCCCGTGCGCACCGGGCGCAAGATCGCGACGGCGACGCTGGCGCGCCTCGCGCGCGAGGTGCCCAACGCCGCGGCGCTCAAGGACGCGGGAGGCAGCCCCGCCGAGACCGCGGTGCTCATGTCGCAGGTGCCCGCGTCGTTCGAGCTGCTGTCGGGCGACGACAACCTCACGCTGCCCTTCCTGTCGGTGGGCGCGACGGGGGTGATCGGCGTGGCGACGCACTGGACCGCCGCGGACCACCAGGAGATGTTCGCCGCGTGGGAGCGCGGGGACACCGAGACGGCGCGGCTCGTGAACGAGCGGCTCCTCGAGTCGTTCGCCTTCGAGACGGGCGACGAGAACCCCAACCCGATCCCGACCAAGGTGATGATGAACCATCTCGGGCTCGGCGTGGGCGAGGCGCGATTGCCGATGGGGCCGCCGCCCCCGGGGCTCGCCGAGCGGGCCGCCACGGTGATGGCGAACCTCGTCGCGGCCCGCGCCGCGCGGCGCTGATGGCCGCACCCGTACGCATCACCTTCCTCGGGGGTCTGGGGGAGATCGGGCGCAACTGCATGGCCGTGGAGGTCGGCGGGCGCATCCTGCTCATCGACTGCGGCCTCATGTTTCCCGGGCCCGAGATGCCCGAGGCCGACGTGGTGATCCCCGACTTTCGGTGGCTGCTCGAGCGGCGCTCCCGCATCGAGGGGTGCGTCGCGACGCACGGCCACGAGGACCACGTCGGGGCGCTGCAGTACCTCCTGCGCGAGTGCTCGTTTCCCGTCTTTGGCTCGACCCTCACGCTGGGCCTGGCCCGCACCCGCCTGCACGAGGCCCGGGTGCTGGACCGCACGCGGCTCGTGCAGGTGAAGGACGGGGAGCGCCGCTCGATCGGCCCCTTCGACGTGGAGTTCATCCCCGTCACCCACTCCGTGCCCCAGGCGCACGCGATCGTGCTGCACACGCCCCAGGGCGTGGTGGTGCACTCGGGGGACTTCAAGCTGGACCTCACGCCCGTGGACCACCGGCGCAACGACCTCGCGCGCCTCGGTGCGCTCTCGGACGGCCCCGGCATCCGCCTGCTGATGTCGGACTCCACCAACGCGATGGAGCACGGCCACGCGCCGTCGGAGTCGGACGTGGGCGCGGTGCTGCGCGGCATCTTCAACGAGCACCGGGGGCGACGCATCATCACCGCGTCGTTCGCCAGCCACGTGCACCGCATCCAGCAGATCGCGCACGCAGCGATCGAGTCGGGACGCGTGATCGTGCCGCTCGGCCGCTCGATGGTGAACAACATCCGGCTCGCGCGCGAGCTGGGACTCCTGCGGATCCCCGAGCGGCGGCTCGTGGACGCCGAGGACCTGCGGGACCACGACCCGGCCGACGTGTGCATCATCTCGACGGGCTCCCAGGGGGAGGCGATGTCGGCGCTGACGCTGCTGGCCAAGGGGGACGGCCGCCACGTGAAGGTCGGGGACCGCGACACGGTCATCTTCTCGAGCCACGCCATTCCCGGCAACGAGCGCGCCGTCAACGCCGTGATGGAGGCCCTCACCCGCAGGGGCGCGACCGTGGTGCACTCGGGCATCGCCGACGTGCACGCCACGGGCCACGCCCAGGCGGAGGACCTGAAGACCTACCTCAACGTGACGGAGCCCGAGTGGTTCGTGCCGATCCACGGCGAGTACATGGGTCTCGTGGCGCACGCCGCGCTCGCGCGCACGATGGGCGTCGCCGACGACCACGTGCTGGTGTGCGAGGACGGCGACCAGATCGAGATCCACGACGACGGCATCGAGCTGGTCGGGCGCGTGCCGAGCGACTACGTGGTGCCGCCGTCGCAGGGCGGCGGCCGGGGTCGCTCGCGCGCGAAGGGCGGTGGCGCGTCGCGCGAGCGGGGCGGTGACGCGTCGCGCGAGCGGGGTGCATCGCGCGACCGGGGAGTCCGCCGACGCCGCTGACCGCGGGGATACCGTTGCGGTATGGCACGCACCCCCCGCACGGGGGCCGGTAGGTCGCGCCCCTCCGCGGGCGCCGCGCGACCGGAGCCCCTGCGCGAGCACGGGGCGGCGGAGCCCGCCCCCCGCCCGCGACGCGGTGCGCGCGAGCCGCTGTGGACGCGCCTCGTGGCGGGTCGCGGCCCCGAGTTCGCCGGCGTGTTGCTGGCCGCCGGCGGCGTGCTCCTCGTGTTGTCCACCTACTTGCGCGTCGCCGGACCCCTCGGTCGGGTCGTGGATGGTGTCGCGGGCTCGGCGCTCGGCGCGGGTCGCTTTGCCCTGCCGGTGCTGTGCGTGGGGATCGGCTGGCCCCTGCTGCGCCGCAGGGAGTGGGAGGCCCGGGTGCGCGTCGCCGCCGGCTGGGGGCTCACGCTGGTCGTGCTGCTCGGGCTCGCGCACGTGTGGGCGTCGGGCGACGCGGGGCGCGTCGGCGGGTGGCTCGGGCTCGCGCTCGGGGCCCCGCTGCGGGCGCTGCTCGGCGGTGTGGGTGCCTCCACCCTCTTGCTCGCGGCGCTGCTCGTGGCGCTCATGCTGGCGTCGGGCAGGAGCGCCCCCGAGCTGTGGCGGCTCTTGCGCGGCGTGTCGGCGGGCGGGTGGCGCATCGTCACCCGCGCCGACCACGACTCGACCGAGGACTCCGCGGACGATCGCCGGCGGCGGTCCGACGCGCCGCCCGGCTTCGAGGGCCAGTACCGCGAGGAGCCGACGCGCGGCGGGATCTACGACCTCGAGCGCGACGAGGGCGCGGCGCCGCCCGTGCGGCCCGGCCAGGCGCCCCGCGCCCCGCGACAGCCGACGGCGCCGCGCCGGCCCGCGGGCCCTCCTGCACGGGGCGTGCCGCAGCGCATGCCGCTCGGTCCCACCGCCCAGCGCAGCGCGTGGGAGATGCCGAGCCTCGACCTGCTCGCGCTGACCTCGCACCGGCGCGCCGACGAGGAGGCGACGGCCGAGCGCGGCGAGCAGCTCGTGGCGGCGCTCGCGGCCCACGGCGTGGACACCGAACTCGTGGGCTACACGCGCGGACCCACCGTGACGCGCTACGAGCTGTCGCTCGGCGAGGGCGTGAAGGTCGCGCGCGTCACCTCGTTGTCGCGGGACATCGCCTACACCATGGCCGCCGCCGACGTGCGCATCCTCGCGCCAATCCCCGGGCGCAGCGCGATCGGCATCGAGGTGCCCAACGAGGCGCGCGAGCTCGTGTCGGTGGGTGACCTGCTCGTGTCGCCCGACGCGCGCACCGCCGCGCATCCCCTCGACGTGGCGATCGGCAAGGACATCGCGGGACGTGCCGTGTTCCTCAACCTCGCGAGCACGCCGCACCTGCTCATCGCGGGGGCCACGGGTGCCGGCAAGTCCAGCGTGCTGAACTGCATGATCACCTCGATGCTCATGCGCGCCACCCCCGAGCAGGTGCGACTCATCCTCATCGATCCCAAGCAGGTGGAGATGTCGCAGTACGCGCACCTGCCGCACCTGCTCACCGCGCCCGTGGTGAACCCCAAGAAGGCCGCCCATGCCCTCGGTTGGGCGGTGCGCGAGATGGAGCGGCGCTACGACGTGCTCGTGGAGGCCGGCTTCCGCGACGTCGTGGGGTACAACGCGGCCTGGGACCGGGGGGAACTGCAGGGACCCGACAGCCCGCGCCCGGACGCGACCTTTCCGCGTCTGCCGTACGTGGTCGTGATCGTGGACGAGCTCAACGACCTCATGATGGTCGCGGCCCGCGACGTGGAGGAGTGCATCACGCGCATCGCGCAGAGGGCCCGCGCCGTGGGCATCCACCTCGTGGTCGCGACGCAGCGCCCGAGCGTCAACGTCATCACGGGCGTCATCAAGGCCAACATCCCGGCGCGCATGGCCTTCGCCGTCTCGAGCCTGACCGACAGCCGCGTGATCCTGGACCAGGCCGGGGCCGAGAAACTCGTCGGCCTCGGCGACATGCTGATGCTGCCCGGCAACACCAACGTGGCGCAGCGCGTGCAGTCGGCGTGGGTGGGGGAGGGTGAGGTGCGCAAGGTCGTGGCGCACTGGCGCCGCCAACAGCCCGAGCCCGTGTTCGTCGCGGGCATCGACGGCGACGGGCCCGCGGGCGCCGCGGCGCTGCCGGGCGGCGGCACGGGCGACGAGGACGACGACGATCTGCTGCGCCAGGCCATGGACCTCGTGGTGCGCACGGGGCTGGGGTCCACCTCGATGCTGCAGCGCAAGCTCAAGGTCGGCTTCGCGCGCGCGGGCCGGCTCATGGACCTGCTGGAACAGCGCGGCGTGGTGGGCCCGAGCGAGGGCTCCAAGGCCCGCGACGTGCTCATGACGGTGGAGGAGCTCGAGGCACTCCAACGCGCGAGCTGACCGTGGCGGTCTCGCGCGGCACGCCGCGCACCTTCTACCTCGAGACGCTGGGCTGCCCGAAGAACGAGGTGGACTCGGCGAAGCTGGAGGGCGCACTCGCCGCCGACGGTCTCGCGCCCACCGAGGACCCGGCCGCGGCCGACCTGGTGGTCGTCAACACCTGCGCCTTCATCGAGGAGGCCCGGCGCGAGTCGATCGACACGGTGCTCGCGCTGCACGCCACGCGCAAGGAGGGCAGTCGCCTCGTCGTGACGGGATGCATGGCCGAGCGCTACGGCGCGGAGTTGCGCGAGAGCCTCCCCGAGGTCGACCAGATCGCCGGCTTCGGCGTGGCGCTCGAGGCGCCCGACGCGGCGGGGCGCGGCGTCGCGCGCGTGGCGCTCGGGCGCAAGCCGTCGCTCGGGGTCACGGCGCAGCCGGTGCCCTCCTTCGACCTGCTCAACCTGCCGCGGCCCGCGTCGGCACGGCCCTGGGCGTACGTGAAGATCGCGGAGGGCTGCGACCGCACCTGCGGCTTCTGCGCGATCCCCACGTTCCGCGGCCCGCAGCGCAGCCGCGACGTGGCGTCGATCCTCGCCGAGGTGGAGGCGCTCGGGGCCCGCGAGATCGTGCTCGTGGCGCAGGACCTCGCGAGCTACGGCAAGGACCGGCCCGGCGAGCTGGGCGCGGGCGCGATCGTGCCGCTCGTGCGGGCGGTGGCGGCGCGCGTGCCGCGCACGCGCCTGCTGTACCTCTACCCGAGCGACCTGTCGGACGCACTCGTGGACGAGATCTGCGCGACGGGCGTGCCGTACTTCGACCTGTCGCTGCAACACGTGGCGCGCGAGCACCTGCGGCGCATGCGTCGGTGGGGGGACGGCGCGCGATTCCTCGCGCGCATCGACCGGATCCGTCGGCGCCGACCCGACGCCGCGTTCCGGAGCAACTTCATCGTGGGCTACCCGGGCGAGACCGAGGAGGACCACGACGAGTTGCTCGCCTTCGTGGAGGCCGCGCAACTGGACTGGTGCGGCTTCTTCGCCTTCAGCCCCGAGGAGGGCACGCACGCCGTGGGTCTGCCCGGACGCGTGGACGACGGGCTCGTGGCCGAGCGCCTCGCCGAGCTGCGCGAGTTGCAGGACGCCATCACCGCCCGGCGCCGCGACGAGCTGATCGGCGCGGTGCTGGAGGTGCTCGTGGACGAGCCGGGCGTCGCGCGGGGTCACCGGGAGGCCCCCGAGATCGACGGGATCGTGCACGTACCCGAGTCGCTGGATGCGGGTACCTTCGAGCAGGTGCGCATCGTGGACGCCTTCGGCCCCGACCTCGTGGCGCAGGGGGCGCAGCGTGCCCGTTGACCCCTCCGCGCTCGTCACCTGGGCCAACGGCGTCACGGTCGGGCGCATGCTCGTGTCGCCCGTGCTGTTCGTGGTGGTGCCCCAGGACAACCGCGGGTCGTGGCTCGCGGCGTGGCTCTGGTTCTTCCTGTGCTGGAGCGACGTGCTGGACGGCTGGCTCGCGCGGCGCCACGGCACGACGACGCTGGGTGCGTTCCTCGACCCGCTGTCGGACAAGGTGCTCGTGCTCGGCGCGATGTTCACCCTCGTGTCGCGCGACATGTTCCCCGTGTGGCCAGTGGTCGTGATCGCCGCGCGCGAGGTGGCGGTGCAGGTGTACCGGGTGGTGGTGGGGGCGCGCGGCGTCTCGTGGCCCGCGAGCCGCATGGCGAAGGTCAAGACGCTCGCGCAGCAGTGCGCGGTGGGCTTCGCGCTCGCGCCGTTCAGCGCGGCGGACGCAACGTGGACGTGGGGCTGGCTGCTCGGGCTGGCGGTGGCGCTCACCATCGCGAGCGGGCTGCAGTACGCCGTGCGCGCCCTGCGCCCGCGCCGCGCGGCAGCCTGAGCCCGTGCGCTGCAGCGTCCTGGCGGTCGGCACCGAGCTGCTGCTCGGCCAGATCGTGGACACCAACTCGGCGTGGCTGGGCGAGCACCTCGCCGCGGCCGGCATCGACTCGCTCGTGCAGGTCAAGGTCGGCGACAACCAGGGGCGCATCGCCGCCACGCTGCGTGCGTTGCTGGCCGACGCCGACGCCGTGATCGTGTGCGGCGGGCTGGGCCCGACCCACGACGACGTGACGCGCGAGGCGATCGCCGAGGTGATGGGCGTGGAGCTCGAGATGCGCGACGACCTCGCGCTCGCGATCGAGGAGATGTTCGCCTCGCGGGGCCGGCGCATGCCGGCCAGCAACCTGCGCCAGGCCATGGTGCCGCGCGGCGCCGAGGTGATCGGGCAGCGGCGCGGCACCGCGCCCGGCCTCGTGTGCCCGGTGGCCGTGACGGGAGGGGCGGCGCGCGTCGTCTACGCCGTGCCCGGCGTGCCCGTGGAGATGACCGAGATGTTCGAGCGCGCGATCCTGCCCGACCTGCTTCGCCGCAGCGGGTCCCCCGCCGTGATCGCGAGCCGCGTGCTGCGCACCTGGGGCGAGAGCGAAAGCGGGCTCGGCGAGCGCCTCGCCGGGCTCATCGCCGAGCTGGACCGTGTCGGCAACCCGACGCTCGCGTTCCTCGCGAGCGGCTGGGAGGGCCTGAAGGTGCGCCTCACGGCCAAGGCGGCGAGCGGCGCGGCGGCGACGGCACTGCTGGACGACTGGGAATCGCGGGTGCGGGGGATCGTGGGCGGGCACGTCTTCGGCGTCGACGCCGAAACGATGGAGTCGGTGGTGCTCGGGCTGCTGCGCGCGCGGGGCCTCACGCTCGCCGTGGCCGAGTCGGTCACGGGCGGGCTCGTGAGCGGGCGCCTCACGGCGGTGCCGGGGGCGAGCGAGGTGCTGCGCGGGGGGCTCGTGTCGTACGCGAGCGAGGTGAAGCAGGAACTGCTCGGCGTGCCGCCCGGGCCCGTGGTGAGCGAGGCGGCCGCGGTCGCGATGGCCGAGGGCGCGTGCCGAGTGCTGCGCGCCGACGTGGGGCTCGCACTCACGGGCGTGGCGGGCCCGGCCGAGCAGGAGGGCCAGCCCGTCGGCACGCTGTGCATCGGCATCGCGCTCCCCGGGGGCCGTCGCGCCTCGCGGCGCGTGCAGTTCGGCCCGGGACGCGAGACGATGCGGCAGTTGTGCGTCATCAGCGCGCTGGACGCGCTGCGGCGGGAGTTGCTCGCGGGCTGACGGGGCCGACGGGGATGACGGGGATGACGAAGATGACGGGGCGTCAGCGGCGGGCCGCGACGGCGGCGGCGCGCAGGTCCGCCACGGCGGGCCCGAGGCCGCGCCCGTCGCGGAACAGCGCGGAGCCCGCGACGAGCACGTTGGCCCCCGCGCGGGCCGCACCCGCGACGGTGTCGACGCTGATGCCGCCGTCCACCTCGAGGTCCACGGCGTCGTCCAGCCCGGCGCGCGAGATCATCTCGCGCACCCGTGCGACCTTGGGCTCCATGGTGGCGATGTAACGCTGGCCGCCGAAGCCGGGGTTGACCGTCATCACGAGCACGAGGTCCACGAGGTCCAGCACGTGGGCCACCTCGTCGGCGGGGGTGGCCGGGTTCAGCGCGACGCCCGCGGAGGCGCCGAGGTCGCGGATCGCACCGAGCGTGCGGTGCAGGTGCGTGCAGGCCTCGGCGTGCACGATGAGCCGCTGGCAGCCCGCCTCGACCCAGCGCGCGGCGAGCACGTCGGGCGCGAGCACCATGAGGTGCGCCTCGAACGGGACCGTGGTCAACGCGCGCGTGGACGCCACGACGTCGGGGCCGAAGGTGAGGTTGGGCACGAACTGGCCGTCCATCACGTCCCACTGGATGCGATCCACGCCCGCGGCGTCGAGGTCGCGGATCGCGTCGCCGAGTCGCGAGAAGTCCACGGGCAGCACCGACGGGGCGACGTGCACCGGGCGCATGCGGCTTCCAGCCTAGGGTCGACGCGATGACGGCCGAGGACCTCGTGGCGGAGCGACTCGTCGCGGGCGGCGAGGCGCTCGCACGACGCGCCGATGGGCGCGTCGCATTCCTCGTCGGGGCGCTGCCCGGCGAGCGCGTGCGCGTGGAGTGGGTGGCGCAGCGCGCCGACTACGCGCGCGGCGTGGTGACCGAGGTGCTGGAGGCCTCGGCGCAGCGCGTCGTGCCGCCGTGTCCGCACGTGGCGACGGGCTGCGGCGGGTGCGGCTGGCAGCACCTCGTCGAGGCGGCACAGCGCGAGGCCAAGCGCGCCATCGTGGTGGAGGCGCTCGTGCGCACGGGGCGCTGGCCCGCGCAGGAGGCCGAGGCGCTGGTGGTGGCGGGCGAGCCGTTGCCTGCGGGGTCGCGGCGCACGACGGTGCGCATGACGGCGGCGGCGGGCGGGCGCCTCGGCTTCCGTCGGGCGGGGTCGCGCGAGGTGGTGGCGACGGACCCGTGCCTCGTGGCGCATCCGCTGCTCAACGAGCTCATCGCCGGGTGCCGCGTGCGGGGCGAGGGCGACGTGACGCTGCGCTGCAGCGTGGCGACGGGGGAGCGCGGCGTGTGGGCGCACGCGCGGGAGCGGTCGCCACGGCGTGGGCGGCCGGGGCGGGCGCACCTGCAGGGCCTGCCCGAGGGGGTCGTGACGGGGGCGAGCGCACGGCTCGTGGAGCACGTCGAGGGTGCGGCGCTGCGGGTGTCGATGGCGTCGTTCTTCCAACCCTCCCCGTGGGCCGCCGCGGCGCTCGTGCGCGCGGTGCGCGCGCAGGTGGAGGCGGCCGCGCCCGGATTGCTCGCGCGCGACGACGCCGTGATGGTGGACGCCTACGGGGGCGTCGGACTGTTCGCCGCGACGCTGCCCGCGCCGGCCGCGCGTGCGGTGGTGGTGGAGTCGGGCGAGCATGCGTGCGCGGATGCGCGCCACAACCTGCGGGAGCGCGCCGCCACCGTGGTGCACGCCCGCGTCGAGCAGTGGCGCGCCCGCCCCGCCGATCTCGTGGTGGCCGACCCGGCCCGTTCGGGTCTGGGTCGGGCGGGGGTCGCGGCGCTCGTGGCGGCGGATGCCGACGTGCTGACGCTCGTGAGCTGCGACCCCGTGGCGGGTGCGCGGGATGCGCGGTTGCTCGCCGACGCGGGCTACGCGCCGCGGGAGGTGCGGGTGCTGGACCTGTTTCCCCACACGCCGCACGTGGAGACGGTCGCCACCTTCGTGCGCTGAACCTACGCTCGACGCCATGGCCGCGGCGGTCCGCGTCGAGAGGGACGGGCGGGTCCTGCGCGTGGCGTGGCCCGACGGACTCGAGGCCCGCTTCCATGCCGAGTGGTTGCGGGACTGCTCGCTCGACCCGACGACGCGGGACGTGCGCAACGGTCAGCGACTCATCACGATCGGGGCCGTGGCGTGCGACGTGCGGGTCGTGGGGGCGCGCGTGGAGCGGGTCGGTGGCGCCGCGGACGGCGTCGCGGGGGGCGATGCGATCGTCTGCGACTTCTCCGACGGGCTGCGCGGCGCCGCATTCACGCTCGAGTGGTTGCGGACACGGCGCTACGACCGACCGTGCGAGGCCCGTGTGGCCGGTTGGGTGCGACGCGAGGCGCGGCCGTGGCGTGCGGCGGACCTCGCGGGGTGCGTGTACGAGGCCGACCTCGCGGCGCTGCGACGCGACGACGCCGTGAGGGCCGACTGGCTGGATGCGATGGTGCGCGACGGCGTCGCACGGGTGACGGGCGTGCCGCGCGAGAGCGGCGCGGTGTGCGACGTGGTCGGGGTCTTCGGCTTCGTGCGGGAGACGAACTACGGCAGGTGGTTCGACGTGAAGGCGTCGGTCAACCCCGCGAACCTCGCCGACACCAATCTCGGCTTGCAGGCCCACACCGACAACCCGTACCGCGACCCGGTGCCGACCGTGCAGGTGCTCGCGTGCCTCGAGAACGACGTGGCGGGCGGCGTGAGCACGGTGGTGGACGGCTGGGCCGTCGCGCGGGACCTCGCGGCACGTGACCCGAAGGGATTCGCCGTGCTCGCGTCACTGCCGGCGCGCTGGCACTGGGAGGGCGACGGACGGACCGTGCTGGCGGCGAAGCGGCCGGTGATCGAGCTCGGGCCCGACGGGGAGCTGCTCGCAGTGCGGTGGAACTCGCGCAGCGCGGCGCCGATGCTGGACGCCGACTTCGACGAGATGCCGCGTTGGTACGCCGCGTACCGCGCGATGTCGCGGATGGTCGACGATCCCGCCTATGCCGTGTCGTTTCGCCTGGAGCCGGGGGAGGCCTTCGTGGTGGACAACACCCGCGTGCTGCACGCCCGCACCGCGTTCTCGGGCGGGGGCACGCGCTGGCTGCAGGGGTGCTACGCGGACATGGACGGGGTGCGCTCCGCGCGTGCCGTGCTGGCCCGGCGGGACGCGTCGGGGGGCGCGCAGCGGCGCTAGCGGAGGCGCGCGAGGCGGCGCTCGACGCGCCGCAGGAAGCCGGCGCGGGCGTCGGGGGTCGCGCGGTCGATGTTGTGCAGCGCGACCCAGGCGCAGCGCGTGCGCCAGTGGCACATCACGCGCACGGATCGAAAGATGGTGCGCTTGCCCGACCGGCCCGTGAGCGCGTTGACCCACCAGGGCGAGCCGTGGGTCGTGACGATGACGAGGCGCCGCACGTTGGTGAGCAGGGGCCGCAGGCGCGTCGCACCCGGGGGCAGCGTGGAGACGACGCCGTCCACCCACGCGCGGTCGAACCAGCCCTTCAGCATCGACGGCAGGCCCGACCACCAGGTGGGGTAGACGAAGGTGATGCCTTCGGCCCAGCGCAGGTCGTCGATGTCGCGGGCGATCTCGGGCTTGGTGTGCCACGGGTCGCGGTGCCGAGCACGCTCGGCGGCGCTCACGTACGGGTCGAAGCCCTCGGCGTAGAGGTCGCGCAGGCGCACCTCGTGGCCCGCGGCGGCGAGGCCGCGCAGCGCGGCGTCGCGCGCGGCCGCGGCGAAGGATTCCTGCAGCGGGTGGCAGAACACGACCAGCATCCTCACAACGCGGCCGCCCATCGCACGACGGCGCGGCCCGCGCGGTCCACGAACGCGGCGCACTCCTCGCGGGTGCGCGTGTCCAGGGTGTAGAGCGCGAGCCAGCGACGGCGGCAGCGCCGCGCACACATGGTGCGCAGGGTGCGGTGCAGTATCCGACGACCGTTGTCGCCGACGAGCTGCTGGTACCGCCAGGGCGAGCCGTAGGTGGAGATGCCACCGATGAGGCGCACGTTGCGCAGGCCGGGCACGAGGCGGTTGTCGTCGTCGAACGAGAACGCGACGGACGGCACCATGAGCCGGTCCAGCCAGCCCTTCACCACCGCGGGCAGGCCCGACCACCAGGTGGGGTAGACGAATAGCAGGGCGTCCGCGCGCTTCACGAGCGCGGCGTGCGCGGCGACGACGGGGTCGATCACCGGCGTGGGCGTGTGGTACGCGGCGCGCTCGGCCGGGGTCATGGCGGGCGTGAAGCCGATCGCGCCGAGGTCGAGCACGTCCACGTGGTGGCCGGCATCGCGCAGGCTCGCTGCGGCGCGGTCCCGCAGTGCGGCGTTGAGGCTGTCCTGGCGCGGATGGCCGAAGACGAGCACGATGCGGGCCATCGGTCCAAGTCTGGCCGATCCCCGTGGCGCCCGCCGGCGTCTAGCCGAGCGCGAGCAGCGCCACGCCGATCGCACTGGATGCGACCCCGAGGGCCTGCCACCAGCGCATGCGCTCGCCGTTGAACGCCACCGAGAGCAGCACCGTGGCGGTGCCGAACTGCGAGGCCGCCACCGACACGACGCCCGAGTCACCGTCGCGCAGCGCGAGTTGCATCGAGCTGAGCGCACAGATGCCGATCGCGCCCGCCGCGAGGGTCCAGGCCAGGGTCGGGCCGCGCGGGGTGAAGAAGGGCGCGGGGAGCCGCGTGGGTGCGGGCGCGACGGGGCGGCGCGCGGCGGGGCGGCGCGCGGCGGGGCGGCGCGTGACGAGTCCCGCCACCGACAGCATCGCGAGTCCCGCGGCGCGTTGCGTGACGATCGGCGTGAGGCCCGCCTCCGCGCTCGCTTCGCCCATGACCGTGAAGGCCACGCCGAACGCGAGCCCCGATCCCACGCCGAGCGCCACCCCGAGCCGCACGCTGCCGCTGCCGCCCGGCACGAAGCCGGTGAGCGCGAGGGCCGCGAGCCCCGCGAGGATGCCGAGCGCGGCGAGCCCACCGGGGCGCACGCCGCGGGAGAGATCCACCAGCACGGGCACGGTGGCGGCGAGCACCGAGGAACTGGGCGCGACGATGCCCATGCGCGCCACCGTGTAGCCGCGGTACAACTGGACGAGTCCCGTCATCATCGCGAGGCCCGCCACCGCTCCGATCGCCGAGTCGCGCACCGACCAACGGCCCGGGTCCACGAGCAGCACCACCGGCGAGAGTGCGAGCGAGACGTACACGGCCGTGCGGGCGACGGTGACGCTCGAGACGCGACGCGCGGCGCGGGCCGCACAGATGTCGGAGCACCCGAACAGGGCGGCGGCGAGGACGGCGAGCGCGAGCAGTGCCCCCCCTGGGATTCGAACCCAGGACCTGCGGATTAAGAGTCCGTTGCTCTGACCAACTGAGCTAGAGGGGCCGAGGCGCGGTGAGCCTAACGCACGCCGAGACTTCGACCGGCATGCGCTACATGGTCACCGCACTGATCGTGAGCTGACGCAGACCTCGGCGCGGGCGGCTAGACCGTGCCGTCGTCGAGGCCGGCGAGCACCTCGCGTGCCCGCACCCGCACGGCTTGCCCGTCGGCGAGGGCGCGCGCCGAGTGCACCTGGCGGGCCACGCGCGGGTTGCGCGCGAAGCGATCGGCGTGGCGCAGGAAGAAGTCCCAGTAGAGCGTGGTGAACGGACAGGCGTCCTCGCCCGTGCGCCGCGTGCGGTCGTAGCGGCAGTCGTCGCACCAGTCGCCCATGCGGTCGATGTAGGCGCCACCCGCGGCGTACGGCTTCGTGCCGACGCGGCCGCCGTCGGCGTACTGCGACATGCCCATCACGTTCGGCACCATGACCCACTCGGCGCCGTCCACGAAGGCCCGCCACATCCACTCGGTGAGCGCCCAGGGGTCCACGCCCGCCACGAGCGCGAGGTTGCCGAGCACCATGAGGCGCGGGATGTGGTGCGTCCACCCGTGGTCGTGGACGTCGGTGAGCACGGCGCGGACGCAGGCCATGTCGGTCCGCTCGCCGCGGTAGAGCGGGGGGAGGGGGCGCCGTGCGGCGAGCGCATTGACCGTGCGAGCCCCGGGCATGTCGCGCCAGTAGGCGTTCCACACCCACTCGCGCCAGCCGATGACCTGGCGGATGAAGCCCTCGGCGGCATTCAGCGGGGCGCGGCCGGCGCGGTACTCGGCCTCCACCGCGTCGCAGACCTCGCGGGGGTGCAGCAGCCCGAGGTTCAGATACGGCGAGAGCATCGAGTGCGCGAGGTGCCAACTGTGGCGGGTCATCGCGTCCTCGTAGGTGCCGAAGTCCGCGAGCAGGTGGTCGGTGAAGTGGCGCAGGCGCGCCCGCGCGCCCGCGCGCGAGGTGGCCCAGGTGCCGTCGGGCGGCGCGCCCCAGCAGTGCGGCGCGACATGGGCGAGCACCTCGGCGTCGAGATCGTCGAGTGCGTCCCGGGGTGGCGCGGGCCAGCGCGTGGGTGCGTCGTCGGGGGCGGGCTCGCGGTTGTCGGCGTCGAAGTTCCACTTGCCGCCGACGGGCTCGTCGCCGTCCATGAGGTAGCCGAGGCGGGCGCGCTGCCAGCGGTAGAAGTCCTCCATCTTGGGTGCCTTGCGCCCCGCGGACCACGGCGCGTAGTCGTCGGCGTGGCAGAGGAACTGGTCGGAGCGCACCGTCTCGACGCCGAGGCGGGCCATGAGGCGCCGGGCGTCGAAGGAGTTCGGCTCGGTGGCGACCACGCGGGCGGGCGCGTGCGTGGCGCGATGCTCGGCGAGGCCCGCGCCCATCGACGGCGCGACGCGGTGGTCCACCTCGAAACCGTCGGCGCGCAACTCGGCGACGAAGCGCCGCATCGCGGTGACGATGAGGTGCGCGCGCTGCACGTGCCAGCGGGCGGACGCGAGCTTGCCGAGCGACTCCACCACGAGCACGCGGTGCGTGTCGGGTGTCGCCGACGCGAGGGCGCCGATGCCGCGGTGCAGCTGGTCGCCGAGGACCCACACGGTGTCGCGGGCGGTCATCGGGGGCGCGCGTGGGGTGAGCGAGGGGACTTGAACCCCCGACCTCCAGGGCCACAACCTGGCGCTCTAACCAGCTGAGCTACGCCCACCACGACGCTCCCCAAGTC
>Ga0233425_10002151_pt1 | contig 40078 bp, 41 predicted proteins | sample Watercolumn_Towu_2_FD_181712 | JGI IMG/M metagenome (GOLD analysis project Ga0233425, IMG submission 181712) | Freshwater microbial communities from Lake Towuti, South Sulawesi, Indonesia - Watercolumn_Towuti2014_140_MG | ecosystem: Environmental > Aquatic > Freshwater > Lake | place...
CCTACGCCATCGCCCTCAACATCGGCCCGTACGAGGAGAAGCGCGCCGACTACCGCAGCCGCTTCGGCAACGTCATTCCGCTGTCCTACTGGCACCTGCGCACCGACGATCCGGCCAAGGTGCAGGCCCTGTTCGACCAGTTCGCGCCGATGATGGACTTCTACGAGGCCACGGTCGGCCCCTTCCCGTTCGGCGACGAGAAGATGGGCGTGGTCGAGACGCCGCACCTGGGCATGGAGCACCAGACGATCAACGCCTACGGCAACGAGTACAAGCTGGACGGCAAGGGCTACGACTGGCTGCTGCACCACGAGCTGGCGCACGAGTGGTTCGGCAACCAGATGACCAACCGCAACGCCGACGACATGTGGCTGCACGAGGGGCTGGGCAGCTATATGCAGCCGCTCTACCTGCGCTGGCTGCACGGCGACCGCTACATGGAGGCCGAGCTGCTGGAGCAGCGCAACGGCCTGATCAACCGCTTCCCCGTGGTGTCGGGCGAGGAGCGGTCGGAAGACGAGGTCTACCAGGGTCACTCCGGGCCGGGGCTGGACATCTACAACAAGGGATCGCTGATCGCGCACAGCCTCCGGCGGCTGATCGGCGACGAGGCCTTCTTCCGCTCGGTGACGCGGCTGGTCTACGGCCGGCCGGACCCGCGGCCGGGCAACTTCACCACCCGCACCGCCACGACCGACGAATTCCTGGCGATCCTGGAAGAGGAGAGCGGACGCGATCTCGACTGGTTCTTCCGCGGCTACCTGTACAATGCGGCCCTGCCCGAGCTGCTGGAGACGCGCGAGGACGGGCGGCTGCGTCTCGAGTGGAAGACCGGCGACGGCTCGGTCTTTCCCATGCCGGTGGAGATCGAGATCGACGGCCGCCGCACGACCCTGCCCATGCACGAAGGGCGCGGCGAGATCGCCGCGCCCTCCGGCGCACACGTGCTGATCGATCCGGAGAGCCGGGCCCTGCGCCGCCTCGACTTCATCGAGGCGTGGAAGGGCCGGCCCGCCGGCTGAGGATCAATCGCTTTCGGACTCGTCGTCCGAGGCCACAGCGACGACGGCGGCGATGACGCCGGCGGCGGCGATCAGGCCGACCAGAGGAATGCCGGCGAACTCGCTGGACTCTCCGGCCTGCGGGCCGACCCGGTCGCCGACACGGGCGCCGGTGGTCTGGCCGGCGGCGACGGCCTGGCCGGACACGAGCAGAAGGCCTGCGGTGACGGCGGCGATGGTCTTCTTCATGATCACGCTCCTGCGATTGACGCTCCGGGCCAAACCGCCGACGCGCAGGAGAGTTCCGCCTTCGGGCCCGAAAACGAGCGGCCGGGTTCCGGCGGCCTCAGAAGGTTCGCGCGCGGCGCTCGGCCTCGGCGGCCCGCTCGCGGTCGGACGCCGCCTGGCTGGCCTCCATCTGCTCCCCCAGCGCGACGCCCCGCGCCTCCTCCGCCGGGCTAACGGCGGGTCGCAACATGTACACCGCGAGCAGCAGGACGACGGCCAGGCCGCCGACGCCCAGGGCGATGCGCCAGATCCATGCGTGGTCCCGCCGGTCGGCGTAGGGGTTGCGGGCCATGAGTTTGCTTCCGGCGGATCCGGCGGTTCGCCGGCGCGCGGACAGGGCGCAGGTCGGGACCCGCGAGTCCAGCGGAATCCGCGGCCGCCTCGAACCCGTTCTAGGGCTCCAGCTCGATGTCCCAGTACAGGTAGTCGAGCCAGCTCTGGTGCAGGTAGTGCGGCGGGAAGCGGCGGCCGAGCTCCTGCAGCTGCCAGGCGTTCGGGCGGTGGGGCGCGCGCCGGATCGGCATGCCGGCCTGCTCGGGGGTGCGCCCGCCCTTGCGCAGATTGCAGGGGCCGCAGGCGGCGACGATGTTCTCCCAGGTCGTCCGCCCGCCCCGGCTGCGCGGCACCACATGGTCGAAGGTCAGCTCGGCGGTGTCGCCGCAGTACTGGCAGGCGAAGCCGTCGCGGAGGAAGACGTTGAAGCGGGTGAAGGCGGGCTGGCGGTCCTGGTCGATGTAGTTCTTCAGGGCGATGACGCTGGGAAGCCGCATCTCCATGGAGGGGCTCCGGACCACCTTGTCGTAGACCGAGACGACGTCCACCCGGTCCTGCCAGACGGCCTTGACCGTCTCCTCCCACGGCCAGATCGACAGCGGGTAGTAGGACAGGGGGCGGAAATCGGCGTTCAGCACGAGCGCCGGCCAGCCGGAGGGGGGACGGTCCAGGACCTGCATCAGGCCCTCGCCGTGCGCAGAGGGGTCATCGACGCGACAGGACTGAAGACACGTCTCCTTCCTTGTCTGTACCCCGAGCCTAGACCCGATTCGACGGCTTGGCGATGACCGCGGAACGACGGTTTCGCGACGTCAGCGGGCCGCCGCCCCGGGAAAGGACGGCAGGTTCCAGCCCCAGACCAGGGCCCCCGCCCGGAGGGCGAAGCCGCAGGGCACCGCGACCAGGGCCGCCTCGACGTTCGACAGGCCGACCGCCTTCAGGGCGACGTAGGCCGTGGCGGCGAGCAGGGCGGCGGACACGGTGATCTCGCGCCGGAGCAGGATGGACGGCTGGCCGGCGAGCAGGTCCCGCACCACCCCGCCGAAGCAGGCGGTCAGGGCGCCCATGACGATGCAGATCAGCGGCGCCGCGCCCAGCGCCTCCGCCTTGGCGGCGCCCAGAACGCCGTAGGCGGCGAGGCCGAACGCATCCAGCCAGAGCAGGGCCCGGAAGCGCCATTCGCGCTGGCCCAGGAACCAGACCGCCAGCGCCGCCAGCAGACAGACGGCGACGTACTTCGAGTCCAGCACCCAGAACACCGGCGCGTCGAGCAGCAGGTCCCGGAGGGTGCCGCCTCCGACGCCGGTGATGGCGCCGAAGAAGGCGAGGGTGACGAGGTCGTGCTTCTGGCGCGCGGCCGCCAGGGCGCCGGTGGCCGCAAACACCGCCACCCCGACATAGTCGAGCAGGAACAGCGTCGGCAGGATCGGCTCGCTGAGGGCCTCGAGCGTCGGGGGCGATGTCACAGGTCGGCATCCTCCAGCGCCGCCTCGCCGCGCCTGACCCTCCCATACCATTCCCAGAGCAGATGCGCCGCCACGCCGCGGCAGGGCCGCCAGGCCTCGGCCCGGGCGTAGGCGGCCTTTTCGCGGGGGCGGGTCTCGAGGCCGTCCGCCCAGCGGATGGCCTCCTGCAGGGCGATGTCGCCGCCGGGGAAGACGTCCAGCCGGCCCTCGCAGAACATCAGGAAGGTCTCGGCCGTCCACAGGCCGACGCCCCGGATTTCGGTCAGCCTGCCGACCGCCTCCGCGTCCGACAGCCGTTCGAGATGATCGAAGTCGATCCGGCCCTCGACGTGAGCCCGGGCGATCTCGTGCGCGTAGCGCGCCTTCTGCCCGGAAAGGCCGAAGGTCCTGAGCGCCTCCGCGTCCCGGGCGAGCACCGCTTCGGGACGGACGTCCCCCGCGAGCCCCTCGACGACCCGCCGCCAGATGGCTGCGGCGGCGGCGACCGAGACCTGCTGTTCAACGATCATCCGGAACAGCCCCTCGAAGCCGCCGGTCCGCGAGCGCCAGAGGAAGGGGGGCGTGGCCGCGTGGGCCCGCCGCAGGGCGGGATCGCGCCGCACGAGCTCCTCGCGGAGGCGGGCGAGATCGACAGGAGGGGGCGGGGCAGGCACGGACGCAGCCTAGGGCCGGAGCCATGGACGGCAAGCGCCGGGTGTGACGAGGTCCGCATCCCGCTATCCTGAGGCCATGTTCGTCACCCGCTTCGCCCCCTCCCCGACCGGCCGCCTGCACCGCGGCCACGCCTTTTCCGCGCTGACGGCGTGGACGGCGGCGAAGGCGGCGGGCGGGCGCTTCCTGCTGCGCATCGAGGATATCGATCCGACCCGCTGCCGGCCGGAGTACGAGGCCGGCCTGCTGGAGGATCTGGCCTGGCTGGGCCTCGACTGGGAGACGCCGGTGCGACGGCAGTCGGAGCACCTGCCCGCCTACGCCGCCGTGGTCGACGTGCTGCGGCGGCGGGGCCTGCTCTACCGCTGCTTCCGCACCCGCAAGGAAATCCTCGACGCCATCGGCGACGCGCCGCACGGCGCCGCCGAGGCGGTGCGCCCGGGCCCGCACCCCGCGGAGGAGGAGGCGCGTCTTCTGGCGGAGGGACGGGCCTTCGCCTGGCGGCTGTCGCTGGCCCGCGCGCGGGAGGCGCTGGGCGCGCGGGCCTGGGAAGCGCTGGCCTTCGTCGAGGAGGGCGCCGGGCCCGACGGGGAGCGCGGCCTGATCCCGGCGCGACCGGAGACCGCCGGGGACGTGGTGGTGGCGCGCAAGGACGCCGGGACCGCCTATCACGTGGCCGTCGCCCACGACGACGCCCTGCAGGGGGTCACCCACGTGATCCGCGGCGAGGACCTGTTCGAGGCCGCCCATATCCAGGTGCTGATCCAGGCCCTGATGGGCTGGCCCACGCCGGTCTATCGTCACCATCGCCTGCTGACCGGCCCGGACGGCCGCCGGTTCGCCAAGCGGGACCGGTCGGAGACGCTGGCGGAACTGCGCGCCGCCGGCGTCTCCCCCGCCGCCCTGCGGATGGAGCTGGGCTTCTGAAGACGGATTGTTTCCGACCTGTTTCAGGCCTGTTTCAACCCCGCCGGGGAGCGGCCCCGGCTCTGAAGACATGTTCACGTGCACGCGAGCTCGGGGTCGGTCAGACTGGGACCCTCACCGTCGGGGAGAACGTCATGCTGATCGATCGTCGCCGCCTGCTCGCCAGCCTGGCCGCCGCGCCGCTGGCCGCCGCGCCCGCCCATGCCGCCATCCGCGGTCCGGACCCCGCCTCGGCGGAAGCGGTTCTCGACGCGGCCTTCGCCGCCCACGCGCCGGTCGGCCTCGCCGCTGCGGTGATCGGCCGCGACGGCCTCGTCTGGGCCGCCGCCCGCGGGGTCCGCCGCTTCGGCGATCCGTCGCCGGTCACGGCGGCCGACCGCTGGCACCTGGGGTCGAACACCAAGGCGATGACGGCGGCGGTGTTCGCCCGGCTGGTCGAGCAGGGTCGCGCCCGGTGGGCCATGCCGGTGGCCGAGGCCTTCCCCGGGCTCGCCCTCGATCCGGCCTGGTCCACGGCGACGCTGGACGACTTCATGCGCCACCGGGCCGGGCTGACGGACGCCGCGGTGATGGGGCGGGAGTGGCTGATGACGGCCCGCGCCGACCCGCGAAGCCTGCCGGAGCAGCGGGCGGCCATCGTCGCCCGGGCGCTGGGCGCCCCGCCGCCGGGAGAACCGGGCCGCTTCGCCTACGGCAACGCCAACTATGTGCTGGTGGGCGCAGCGATCGAGGCGATCACCGGCGGACCCTGGGAGGAGGCGATGCGCATCGAGCTGTTCGCCCCGCTCGGGCTGGCGAGCGCCGGCTTCGGCGCGCCGGCTGAGGGTCCGGAGGGCCGCGAGGCGCCGTGGGGCCACCGCGGCGCGGGGGACCAGCGAACGCCCATGCCGCCGACCCATCCCGGCGCCGACAACCCGGCCGCCCTCGGTCCCGCCGGGACGGCCCACATGACCTTGGCCGACTACGGCCGCTTCCTCGCCGCGATGATGGGCGGCGCGCCCGGCTGGCTGGGGCCGGACAGCCTCGAGCGGCTCGCCACGCCCGCCGCCGGCGGTCCGCCGGCCTACGCCTGCGGCTGGGGCGTGCGCACCCTGCCGTGGGGCGGGGCGGCCGGGCCGGGTCCGGTGCTGGCGCACGACGGCTCCAACACCATGTGGCACTGCAGCGCGGCCGTCGCCCCGGGGCGGGGCCTCGCCTTCGTGGCCGTGGCCAATGAGGCCGCGAAGGGCGCGCCGGCCTGCCAGGCCGTGGTGCAGGGGCTGGCGGCGACCCTCGCCGTCTGAGGCCGCGGTTTCCCTCCTCCGGGCGGGGCGGTAAGGCTGGTGGTCGATGGACCGCGACCTCGCCGACTTCTGGAATCTGATGTGGGAGCTGGCGCTGGGCCTCTGCGCGGGCTTCGCCCTGCTCAACGCCTTCGCCCCGCCGCAGGACCTGCCGTGGAAGCCGCTGGACCTCGACCGGCCGATCGGCCAGGCGACCGCCGCCAAGGTCGCCGACTTCGAACTGGCGCGGACGGCGGCGCCGGAGGAGGTCTTCGCCGTGACCGAGGCCTGCATGCAGGTGCTGCGCGAAGCGGGCGTGGAGGTCGAGCGGGCCGAGGATCGCGACGACGGCGGCTTCTGCGTCGTGCGCGGGGCGGTCCGGATCACCGGCGGCGCGGTGACGCCGCTCAGCCCGGGCGGACTGGTAATGCAGTGCCCGCTCGCCGTTCGTTACGTGATCTGGGACCGCCAGGTGCTGCAGCCGGCGGCGCGGGCCAGCTTCGGTTCGGGCCCGGCGCGGGTGGAGAATTTCGGCTCCTACGCCTGCCGGCGCATCTACAATTCAACGGACGCGGCCAGCCGTCCCAGCGAGCACGCGCGCGCCAACGCCCTCGACATCGCGGCGGTGCGGCTGGAGGACGGCCGCACCGTGTCCGTGGCGCGCGACTGGGAGGGCGCCGGACCGACCGGAACGGAGGGCGCGGCCTTCCTCGACCGGCTGCGGGACGGAGCCTGCCGGGTCTTCGCCACCGTGCTCAGCCCCGACTACAACGCGGCCCACCGCGACCATCTGCACCTCGACGGCGCCTCGGGTGGACTTTGCGCCTGAAAGGTAACGATGTTCGCCCGCCCCGCGAATCGGTTTGCGGTTGACGCGGCCGGGCTTTGCGGGAGACAACTCGCCCCGCAGTCCGGATTTGGCGCGGCTTCCACCCCCGTGCAGCGCTCCTTCGCCTGAACGAGCTTGTCCAGATGGGCTGACGGGCGACCCCGCAGGGGCGCCTGCCTGGAAAGCGCGTTTACGGAGACGCACAATGGCGACCGGCACGGTCAAGTGGTTCAACCCGACCAAGGGCTATGGCTTCATCCAGCCCGAGAGCGGCGGTTCGGACGTTTTCGTCCACATCACCGCGGTTCAGAAGGCCGGGCTTCAGGGCCTCGATGAGAACGCCAAGGTGGAGTACGAGCTGGAATCCCAGCGCGGCAAGACCTCGGCGGTGAACCTCAAGGTCCTGTAAGGGCTGACCACAGTTCAAGGAAACGGGCGCGGCGGCTTCGGCTTCCGCGCCCGTTTTCCTTTCAGGCGGTCGCGCCCGGCGGCCCCGCCCGGCGGCTGCTCCACTGGGCCAGAACCACGGCGCCGAGGACGGCGGCTCCCCCGGCCAGCTGCAGCGGGGTCATCCGCTCGGCGAACAGGGCCCAGCCCAGCAGGGCCGCGACCACCGGCTGGATCAGCACGGTGACGGCGGTGAGGGCGGCCGGCAGCCGTCCCAGCGACCACGCCACCCCGCCCTGCCCCGCCACATGCACCAGTCCGAGGCCCGCGCAGGCGGCCCAGCCGCCGGCGGAGGCGGGCGTCAGCGCCTCGCCCAGGACCGCGGCGAGGACGAGCAGCAGGGGCGCGCCCAGGGCCGTCGACCAGAACATGATGCGGGCCGCCGAGGTGCGGCCGCGCAGGGCCTTCACGGTCAGGAAGTAGCCGGCGTACCAGAGGGCGGTGACGGCGGCGAAGACGTCGCCGAGGCGCGGGTTGCTCCCCTGCCGCCCGTCGGCGCCGGCGGACATGGTCCAGGCCCCGGCCAGGGCGGCCGCCAGCGCCAGCAGGAACAGGGCCCGCGGCCGCTCGCGGAAGGCCAGCCAGGCGACGGCGGTCACGATCACCGGCGTCAGGTTGGTCAGGGTGGTGGCGTTGGCCACCGAGGTGAAGCCGATCGCATAGTGCCAGAACGACAGGTCCAGCACGAAGAACAGGGCCGCCAGCGCCATCAGCGGCAGGGGCCGGCCGGGGCCGCGGCCGCCGGCGGCGGGGTCGTTCCGGAGGACGAGCAGGGCGAGCCACGGCAGGGCCAGGGCGAAGCGCCAGAAGCCGGCGGCGGCCGGGCCGACGTCCGACAGGCGCACGAGGATCGGCGCGAGGCCCAGCACCGCCGCCGAGGCGACGAGGACGATCAGGGCGGCGGCGGCGCTGCGGTTCGGCATCGCCGCATATAGTCCCGCCGCGCCGGCCGCGTCTGCCCCTGTCCGTCAGCGGCGGCGGAGGGTCCAGGCGGTGGCCAGCGGATGGCGGCGGGCCGGGGCGGTGGCGACGCCGACGATCACCGCCGTGGTCAGCAGGATGATCCCCACCAGGGCCCCGGCGGCGAGCAGGCCGGCCGGGGTGTGGACCAGGCGGGCGCGGGCGGAGACCGGCCCGGCCCGCAGCTCCACCGCGTCGACATCGGCGCCCGGCGGCGGGTCGGCGAGGACGCCGTCGGCGTCGGTCCACGGCTCGGCGCGGTAGCTCTTCGCCTCGGCCGGGGCCGGCGACGGCGCCTCGAGGTCGGCGCCGGCCGCCACGGTTCCCGCAGCCTCTTCGGCCTCGAGCGGGGTCTGGGTCATCAGATCATCGCCCCCGGCGCGGCCGTCTCGTCGCCGCGCCGCTCGTCGGTGCGGGCCGAGCCCTCGCCGCCGCAGTAGCGGTCGAACTCCTCGCGGAAGCGCTCGGTCAGGTGCTCCTGCCGCTCGCCCTTCTCCCTGAGGGCCAGGAACCAGCTGGATTCCTCCTCGAACATATGGGTCAGCACCGCCCCCTCGATGTGCTTCAGCTTGTCCATCCACTCGGGGGTGGTGGGCTGGATGTTCTCCAGCTCGGCCATCTGCATCTTGGCCGTGGTCTGCTCGGTGTAGGCGTGGCCGGCGTGCATCTTCTCGCCGGCCTGGGCCAGGGCCGGGTACAGCACCACCTCCTCGGCCAGCGAGTGGCCGTTGAGGACCAGGGCGAGGTCCTTCATGGCGGCGACGCGGGCCTCGCCGCTCTCGGCGCGGCGGCAGGCGGCGAAGCAGTCGCGGATCTGCTCGTGGTGATCGAGGGCCAGCGACAGCCAGTCGCCCGGCGTGGCGCGGGCGCGGGCCTCGGCGGTGGCTTCGGCGCGCTTCTCCTCGCCGGGAACGGGGGTGACCTTGGAGAGGATCTTGTCGACGACGGACATGGCGGGGCTCCGGGGCTGGTTTCGGGGTTCGTGCGGAGTCAAACCGGCCGCGGGGCGGGGAGTTCCGGCCCGGGCCCCACGCCTCAGCGCGCCGGCGGCGGCCTGGGCGCGCCGCGCTCGCGGTACGACGGCAGCGCCGGGGCGTCCCCGGGCGGCGGATTGCGCTCCAGCTCCTCGATCAGCGCCTCCATCTCGGCGATCTCGCGCACCTGGGCCTCGATGATGCGGTCGGCCAGCAGGCGCGTCCGCTCGTCCCTTATCTGCGCCCGTTCGCTGGTCAGGATGGCGATCGAGTGGTGCGGGATCATCGCCTTCATATACGCCACGTCCCCGACGGTCTGCTGGCTGCGCACCAGCCACAGGGCCCCGGCGAAGACCACGGCGGCCCCGGCGAGGATGGCGAGGTTGAGCCGCCGGTTGCGGTACATGCCCCACATGAAGCCGAGCATGATCACCGCCATGGCCGCGCCCATGACCAGCGCCATCCAGGTGCGCGTCTGGCTGTAGCGCACGTGCTCCAGCGCGAAGGTGTTCAGGTACATCAGCCCGAACATCACGAGGGTGGAGACGGCGATCATGGCCGCGAAACGGCGGTAGCTCATGCCCTTGTCCATGGGCCGGAAACCCCTCCGCCACGGCCCCGGTTCCGCTCAGATCCAGCCGCAGGGGTTGGCCGGGCGCGGGCGGCGGCGGACGTACTCGAGCATCGCCCGCCGGGCGCCGCAGCGGCAGCGGAAGCGGTCCGAGCGGCCCGGCGGCGGCCGGTCGCCGGCGGGGAACAGGACCTTCGCGTCCAGCAGGGCCTCGTGGAAACAGCCGGGGGCGAGGCAGCGGACCAGCAGCAGGCGGGGCGGTTCGGCGGCGGGCATGGCCGCGATCTAGCCGCGCCGGCCCGGGCCGGGGAAGTCGGATGTTCCGCCTTTGTTCGCGCGCCTGTGGATCGCCGGCCGCGGACCTCCGCCGCTTTCCCGCCGCAAAGGGTGGCCCTCCCGCCCCTCCGGCTGCTACCCCTGCCGTATGGAACTCGGCACCTGGATCACCCTCGGTCTCTATTTCGCGCTGATGCTCGCCATCGGCTTCTGGTCGTACCGCGAGAGCACGGACGACGTGGCCGGCTACATGCTGGGCGGGCGGCGTCTGGGACCGGCGGTGACGGCCCTGTCGGCCGGCGCCTCGGACATGAGCGGCTGGCTGCTGATGGGCCTGCCCGGCGCGATGTTCCTGACCGGGCTGTCCTCGGCCTGGATCGGGCTGGGCCTGTTCGTCGGGGCCTGGGCCAACTACCTGGTCGTCGCCCCGCGCCTGCGCGTCTATACGGCGACGGCGCGCGACGCGATCACCATCCCCGACTATTTCGACAAGCGCTTCGAGGACCGCTCGCGGCTGCTGCGCATCGTCTCGGCCGTGGTCATCGTGGTCTTCTTCACCCTCTACACCTCCTCGGGCGTGGTCGCCGGGGGCAAGCTGTTCGAGACCGCCTTCGGCCTCGACTACAGCCTCGGCCTGTGGATCACCGCCGGGGTGGTGCTGGCCTACACCATGGTCGGCGGCTTCATGGCCGTCAGCCTGACCGACTTCGTGCAGGGCTGCATCATGTTCGTGGCCCTGGTGCTGGTCCCCGTCGTGGCCCTGACCCACGTCGGCGGCGTCGGCGGCATGACCGAGACGATCCGCGCGCTGGACCCCGCCAAGCTGGACCTGATGCGCGACGCCAGCGTGATCGGCGTCGTCTCGGCCCTCGCCTGGGGCCTGGGCTATTTCGGCCAGCCGCACATCATCGTGCGCTTCATGGCCATCCGCTCGGTCAGGGACCTTCCGACGGCCCGGCGCATCGGCATGAGCTGGATGGGCGTGTCGCTGCTGGGGGCGCTGGCCACCGGCCTGGTCGGCTTCGCCTACGCCCGCCAGACCGGGCTGGAGGTGGCCGATCCCGAGACCATCTTCATCCGCCTCGGCGACGTGCTGTTCGACCCGCTGATCACCGGCTTCATCCTGGCGGCCATCCTGGCGGCGATCATGAGCACCATCTCGTCGCAGCTGCTGGTCTCGTCCAGCTCGCTGACCGAGGACTTCTACAAGGTGTTCCTGCGCCGCGGCGCCTCGCAGAAGGAGCTGGTCGCCGTCGGCCGGGCGGCGGTGCTGGCCGTGGCGCTGGCCGCCATCGCCCTCGCCTGGAACCCCGAGAGCAGCGTGCTGGGGCTGGTCGCCAACGCCTGGGCCGGCTTCGGCGCCGCCTTCGGGCCGCTGATCATCCTGTCGCTGACGTGGAAGCGGATGACCCGCAACGGCGCGCTGGCCGGGATGATCGTCGGCGCCGCCACCGTGCTGTTCTGGATCTTCGCCCCGGTGCTGCCGGACGGCGGGACCCTGTCCGGCGTGATCTACGAAATGGTCCCCGGCTTCGCGCTCAGCTTCCTCGCCATCGTCGTGGTCAGCCTGATGGACAAGGCCCCCGGCGGGACGGTGACGGAGACCTTCGAGCGGGTCGAGCGCGAGCTGGCCGAGGCGCGGAAGTAGGACGGGCGCGGTTTTTTCCGTCCCGCACGGGGCGGAAAAAACCGCGCGCCCTGTCATTCGATAATCCCGAAACCCGGTCATTCCGACACTCCCGGACCGTCGTCGGTCGCCTCAGAGTCGCCGAGGTCGGCGTATTCGGGCGGCAGGGGGCGGCCGGCGGCGAGGTCCTCGGCGAGGCGCAGGGCGCGCTCGCGCAGGAAGCGGCGGGTCAGCCGCTGGCGGTTCTCGGCGTCCCGCTCCTGCTCGGCCGGATCGTATTCGACCCACTCGAACAGGGCGTCGAGCCGGGCGATCTCGGCCGCCGCGCGGGCCAGCCGCAGCGCGGTCAGGCCGCGCCCGCCGCGCACCGCCTCGGCGGCGGCGGCGAGGGTGCGCCGGGCCAGATCGTTGGGGCGGATCTGGATCGGCGCGGTCCAGGCGGCCGCCACGTCGTCCTCGGTCAGCGGCCGGTCGGGATCGGGCGGCAGGCCGGGCGCGGCGAAGGCCGGGGCGGCCCCGGCCGCCGGGGCGCGGCCCTGCGGCCACGGCGTGGCGCGGGCGGCGAAGTCGCGCTTGGTCCAGCCCTCGCGCCGGGCCCGCCGGCGCAACGCCGTCTCGGACACGCCGAAGCGGGCCGCGACCACCGGCGCCGACAGGCCCGACAGATAGGCCCCGCGGATCAGGCTCCAGGTCTCCGCGCTGGCGGTGACGTAGCGGCGCGGCGTGCGGGCGGTCATGGGCGGCTCCCCTCTGCGCATCGGACGGGGGAGCGTAGCGGCGCGGGGCGTCAGAAGCGGACGCAGGGGGTGCGGGAGGACCGGGCGGCGGCAGGGGTTGGACGGGTTGGCGGGGTGGGGGTTGGTCGGCCGTGATCCCCCTCCCGTTGGGAAAGGCTTGAGCGCACGACGGCGCCGCCGTCGTCCTTGCGCGAAAGGGTAAGGGGCGACCGGGGCGGGCGGCTTCGCCGCCTTCAACAGTCGACCCTCATCCGACGGGGCTCCGCTCCGCCACCTTTTCCCATCGGGAGGAGGCTTGCGTTTCGTATCATTTGTGATACGTCATCGGAGGCGACCTGACCAAGGAGGGTTCTATGAAAACTGAATTGCGACTTGGGAGGGGTGCGCATGCACACCGTCTACTTCTACCGCACTGCCGCTGGCCGTCCCCTCATAAAGGAGTGGCTGCGCTCGTTCGATAAGCCGGATCGCGCCGTTCTCGGCGAGGATCTCAAGACGCTTCAGATCGGTTTTCCGATGGGCCTGCCGCTGTGCCGGTCGCTCGGAGGCGGGCTCTGGGAGGTGCGGTCCAGTCTGGGGGGAAACCGTGAGGCGCGAATGATCTTCTTCCACGATGCGGAGGCGAAGGCCCTCGTCGTGGTGCACGGCTTCCTCAAGAAGTCGCAGAAGACGCCGAAGCCCGACCTCGATCTGGCGTTGAGGCGAATGAAGGAGTTCAGCCCGTAAGGGCAGACCATGAGTGAAACGAAAATCCGCAACCTGTCCGATCTCGACACCTTGGACGACTTCCTCGATGAGGAAGGCATCCGCCAAGAGGCCACCCTGCGCGCTGTGAAGAGCGTGATCGCGCTCCAGCTGCGTCAGGCCATGGCCGAGCGGAAGCTGACCCTGTCCGCCGTGGCGACGGAAATGGGCACCAGCCGGGCGCAGCTGAACCGGGTGCTGGACCCGCGAGAGTTCAATGTCACGCTCGAGACGCTGAGCCGTGCCGCGAAAGTGGTCGGGCGGGGGCTGAAGGTGGAGCTGGTTTAGTTTGGTCAGTAGGCCAATCAATCGCGCTGGCTAGGCACGCCATTCAGCTAAGCTATACAATCAGCACGTGCTAACGAATCGGGAGGGTTTGATGGCCAAGCTGACGGTGAATCTCTCGGACGGATCAATTGAGATCGAGGGAGATGAGAAGTTCATTCTGACTGCGTTTGCTGACGTCCGGACCGCTCTAAAGGACCTCGAAGGCTTCCAAGCATTTAATCCTAAGCCTGACCCGGTCGCCGCTAAAGCGCCGGCTGATGCAGTTCCAGACGAAACACCGTCACAAAAAGCGAAGCCGGCAAATACGAAGTCTGCGGCTGGCAGCAAGAAGCCGCAGCCCACGCTGAACCCACACTTGGATTTGAGCGCTCTTTCAGACTACGTGAAGCACTACAAGCCCAAGAAGAACACAGAGCGTATCTTGGTTTTCGCGGCTTTCTTAAGAGACAAGCTTAGCATCTCTCCATGTTCATCGGATGATATATATTCGTGCTTTCACAGCCTTAGGTCGGAAATGAAAATTCCAGAGGCGTTTCAGAAGAACATGAATGACACAAAATCTGAAGGATTTATCGAGTACGTGAAACTTTCGGAAGTTTCCATTCCCATAATGGGAGAAAATCAACTCGTCGCGCTTTCAAAGAAGGCGGCTGAAGCTTGAGCAATCTTGACCAATCACATCTTGCTCTGTTCTATGCGTCAATCCCAGACAGGGAGGGTCTAAGCAAGGGCAGAATTGCTGACTACTTTGCGTACTTCCTGCAGGTGGAGGCTGGCCGCGACTTTGTAACCACCGCCGAGCTTAAAGAATGCTTTCGACTGTGCGACCTGATTGTCCCAACTTGGGTTGCAACCCATTTAGCCAATGCGGCCAAGGGCAAGGCACCAAAGTATGTCAAAGCCGCTAAAGGGTATCGGCTTCATGTACATTCTCGAGAGCAGATCGGAAAAACTCTGGGGGCATCTGCTACCGTCCTTCAAACGAGCGAGCCCCTAAAGGATGCTTGCACAAAGTTACCAGACGGGCACCAGAAAGCGTTCCTTCAAGAAGCAATCGATTGCTATGGAATTGGTTGCAATCGTGCAGCAATCGTTTTGTTTTGGTCCTTCCTAATAGATCACTTGTATGATCTTGTCTTGTCGAAACACCTCGTAGCATTTAATGCTGCACTGGCGAATAATACTGACAAACGAATCAAGATAAATGAGATCGTTAAGCGAGACGATTTTGGGGAGATCCCCGAGGGCAAGTTTATTGAGTTTCTAAGATCAAGCGGCGTTATTTCGAACGACGTAAGAAAGATCCTAGAGCAGAAGCTCGGCACCCGGAACTCGGCCGCCCATCCATCGACCGTATCTTTTAAGCAAAGCAAGGCAAATGAGTTCTTTGAAGACCTGCTAGAGAACGTCTACAAAAAATACCCAACCTAGAAGCTGAAACCCCAAAGAGGCGCTGCCGCCTTGCTGCGCCCCCCTACCGCCCCTTCCTGAACGCCGCCGCCTTCTCCGCCCGCGCCGCGGCCCGGTCCCGCTTCGGCGCCTCCCGGTCCACCGCCTGGCCCTCCGCCGTCATGATGTCGTTGGCGAACTCGAGATCCATCAGCTTCATGCGCTTGATCTCGTCGCGCAGGCGGGCGGCCTCCTCGAACTCGAGGTTGGCGGCGGCCTCGCGCATGCGGCCTTCGAGGTCCTTGAGGGCGGCCTGGAAGTTGGTTCCGACGAACGGCTTGCTCTCGTCCTTGACCCCGGGGGCGGTGAGGCGGTCGAGCTCGCGGCTCTCGTAGGGGCTGGCGAGGATCTCCTTGATGTCGCGCTTGACCGACTCCGGGGTGATGCCGTGGGCGGTGTTGTATTCGATCTGCTTCTCGCGGCGGCGGTTGGTCTCGGCGATGGCGCGCTCCATCGAGCCGGTCATGCGGTCGGCGTAGAGGATGACGCGGCCGTCGACGTTGCGGGCGGCGCGGCCGATGGTCTGGATCAGGCTGGTCTCGGAGCGCAGGAAGCCCTCCTTGTCGGCGTCGAGGATGGCGACCAGGCCGCACTCGGGGATGTCGAGGCCCTCGCGCAGCAGGTTGATGCCGATCAGCACGTCGAATGAGCCGAGGCGAAGGTCGCGCAGGATCTCGATGCGCTCGAGGGTGTCGACGTCGGAGTGCATGTAGCGGACGCGGACGCCCTGCTCGTGCATGTATTCGGTCAGGTCCTCGGCCATCTTCTTGGTCAGGACGGTGACCAGGGAGCGGTAGCCGGCGCGGGCCGTGGCCTTCACCTCGTCGATGACGTCGTCGACCTGGTTGCGGGCGGCGCCGGAGACGGGGCGGATCTCGACCGGGGGGTCGATCAGGCCGGTGGGGCGGATGACCTGCTCGACGAAGACGCCGCCGGCGCGCTCCATCTCCCAGGCGCCGGGGGTGGCGGAGACGAAGACGGTCTGGGGGCGCATGGCGTCCCACTCGTCGAACTTGAGCGGGCGGTTGTCGATGCAGCTGGGCAGGCGGAAGCCGTACTCGGCCAGGGTCGACTTGCGGCGGTAGTCGCCGCGGTACATGCCGCCGATCTGGCCGACGGTGACGTGGCTCTCGTCGACGAACAGCAGGGCGTTGTCGGGGATGTATTCGAAGAAGGTGGGCGGCGGCTCGCCGGGGGCGCGGCCGGTGAGCCAGCGGGAGTAGTTCTCGATGCCGGCGCAGGAGCCGGTGGCCTCCATCATCTCGAGGTCGAAGCGGGTGCGCTGCTCCAGCCGCTGGGCCTCCAGCAGCTTGCCGTTCTCGACCATCCAGTCGAGCGTCTCCTTCAGCTCGGCCTTGATGCCGTTGATGGCCTGGTTGAGCGTCGGGCGCGGGGTGACGTAGTGGCTGGCGGCGTAGACGGTGACCTCGGTCAGGTCGGCGGTCTTCCGGCCGGTGAGGGGGTCGAACTCCTGGATCGCCTCCACCTCGTCGCCGAACAGGGAGATGCGCCAGGCGCGGTCCTCGAGGTGGACCGGGAAGATCTCGATGACGTCGCCGCGCTTGCGGAACATGCCGCGCTCGAAATGGACGTCGTTGCGCTTGTACTGCAGGGCGATCAGGTCGGCGCGCAGCTTGGCCTCGTCGATCTGGTCGCCGACCTTCAGGCTGAAGGTCATGGCGGTGTAGGTCTCGACCGAGCCGATGCCGTAGATGCAGCTGACGCTGGCCACCACGATGACGTCGTCCCGCTCGAGGATCGCCCGCGTCGCCGAGTGCCGCATGCGGTCGATCTGCTCGTTTATCGATGAGTCCTTTTCGATGTAGGTGTCTGTTCTCGGGACATAAGCTTCGGGTTGATAGTAGTCGTAGTACGAGACGAAATACTCGACCGCATTGTCCGGGAAGAAGGACTTGAACTCGCTGTAGAGCTGGGCGGCGAGGGTCTTGTTGGGGGCGAGGATCAGGGCCGGGCGCTGGGTCTGCTCGATGACCTTGGCCATGGTGAAGGTCTTGCCCGAGCCGGTGACGCCGAGCAGGACCTGGTCGCGTTCGCCCTCCCCCGCCTGGGCGACCAGTTCGGCGATGGCGGCGGGCTGGTCGCCGGCCGGGGTGTATTTCGTCTCCAGCCGGAAGGGGATGCGCCGGCGCTGGTCCGGGCGGTCGGGGCGGTGCGGCTTCCAGTCGGCCGGCGCGCCGGGGGCCTCCTCCGGCGTCAGGCGCGGGCCGGCGACCGGCGCGAACATCGGCATGTGCGGCGTCTTCGCCGGCCCCCGGGGGGCGCGGCCTTCGTCGTCGCGCAGGAAGGCGGCCGGGGCCTCGGCGAACTGGCCGGGCACGTGGACGGGCTTCTGCGTGCGCGGCGCGGAGCCCTTGGGCGAACTGGAACGGTTCATGAACGCAATCTAGGCGGCGGAGGGGCGGACCGCCAGTGAACGCGCGGCCGCGCCGCAGGCTGCTGACAGCCGGTGGCGGGAGCGGGCGCTCAGCGGGCGGGCGCGGGGCCCTCGGCCGGCGGCTCCTCGGCCTCGCGCGGATCGGGCGACGACATGACGTCCTCGGCCGCGTCGTTGACGGGCGGGGCCTTCGGCTGGGGCCGGGCCTCGCCGGGGCCGGCGGCGGGCGGACGCTGCGTGTCGCCGGCGTGGCGGAGGCCGAGCGCGCTGAGCGCGTCGTCGCCCTCGCGGCCGAACACGCTGCGCAGGCGCAGGTCGGTCTGCGGGAAGGGGATCTCGATGCCGGCCTGCTCGAGGGCGTCGGCGATGGCCCAGGTGTAGGCGGCGTGCATGGCCGCCGGGCGCTTGACCGCCTCCTGGGTCGGCCAGACCAGCAGCTCGAAGTCGAGGCCGCTCTCGCCGAAGCCGACCAGCCAGACCTGGCTCCGGCGCGACTCCGTCTCCGGCAGGGTGAAGGGGCTGGCGCGGGCGGCGGCGAGCACCGCCTCGCGGACCTGGCTGCGGTCGGCGCCGTAGGCCACGGCGAAGGGGATGTGGATGCGCCGGGTGTCGCCCTTGAGGGTCCAGTTGGTCACCCGCCCCTCGATGAGGGAGGAATTGGGGACGACGATGTTGATGTTGTCGTTGGAGCGGATGCGGGTGGCGCGCGGGCCGATCTCGGCCACCACCCCGCGCACGCCGCCGTCGAGCTCGACATAGTCGCCGACCCCGACCATGCGGTCGAAGATCAGGAAGATGCCGGAGACGAACTCCTTGACCACCCCCTGCAGGCCGAGGCCGACGCCGATGCCGATCGCGCCGGCGAAGATGGTCAGGGAGGACAGGTCGAGGCCGGCGGCCGAGAGCCCGGCGACGGCGCCGATGATGACGAGGCCGTAGCTGGACAGCTTCTCCAGCAGGTAGAGGGCGGCGGCGCTGCGGTTCGACCGGTCGCGCAGGCGGCACAGGGCCCGGCTGACCAGTCTGGACGCCAGCCAGGCGACGAGGAAGACAGCGAGGCCGGCGACCACCCCGCCCACGGTGACCGTCGAGCCGCCGACGCGGAACAGCTGACCCTGATCGATGTCGGCGAGGCTAAGCATGGCCGTTGAGCGCGTTCAGCCGCGCTGCGGTTCCGGCGGGCGGGGGCCGGCGTCCGGAAACCGCGCGCACGGAGGCGGGCGCGCGGGGTACACTGAAGCCATGAGTCCTGACGCGCCGAAGCGCCTGACCCTGTGGTCCCTGCCCTCGCCGATCGGGCCGATCGCGCTCGCCTGCGATCCTGACGGACGCGTGCGGGGGGCGAGTTTCGCGGACGGTCTGGAGCGGGCGATGCGGCGGGTCTGGCCGGGCGCCGAACTCCACCCGGGTCCGGCGCCGGAACCGGTCCGGGCGGCGCTCGAGGCCTATTTCGCCGGCGAGGCGGAGGCGCTGGCGCGGATCGCATGGTCGCTGGACGGCGCGGCCGCGGGCGACGGCTTCCAGCTGCGGGTGTGGCGGGCGCTGGCGGAGATCCCGGCGGGCGTGACCATCAGCTATGGCGAGATGGCGAAACGGGCCGGCGAGCCGGGCGCGGCGCAGGCCGCCGGCGTGGCGCTGAACCGCAATCCCATCCCGCTGGTGCTGCCCTGCCACCGCGTGGTCGGCGCGGACGGGGCCATGGTCGGCTTCGGCGGCGGCCTGGAGCGCAAGACCTGGCTGCTGCGCCACGAGGGGGCGCTGCTGATCTAGCCGAACAGGCCCATCAGCTCCCGCCCGGCGAGAACGCAGAACAGCAGGCCGCCGGCGACGAGCATGGTGTTGGACAGCCCGCGGCTGCGCCATTCGGGCGGCGTGCGGCCGGAGTTGAGCAGCCACAGCAGGGTGAAGGCGAGGAAGGGCATGAAGACCGCGCCGAGCGCGCCGTAGGCGACGATCAGGCCGAACGGCCGGTCCATGAACAGCAGCAGCATCGGCGGGAAGGTCAGCCACAGCAGGTAGCCGCGGAAGGCCGGGCTGCCTTCGCCGGCGGCTCCCGCTCGCCCGGGGCCGTGGCGGACGTGGCCCCAGAAGTCGGCGAACATCAGGCCGACGCCGTGCCAGACGCCGATCAGGGACGAGAAGCTGGCCGCGAAGAAGCCGACGAGAAACAGCACGCCCACGGCGTCGCCGAAGCGCTCGCGCAGCACGCCGTCGAGGTCGAGCAGGCCGCGGTCGCCGCCGGCCAGGGCGATGTTCGAGGCATGGAGGAGCTCGGCGCCGACGATGAGCATGGCGATGACGAACACGCCGGTGACGGCGTAGCCGATCCGGTTGTCCAGCCGCATCACGCGCATCCAGGCCGGACCGCGCCAGCCCTTCTGGCCGATCCAGTAGCCGTAGGCCGCCAGGGTGATGGTGCCGCCGACCCCGCCGATCAGGCCGAGGGTGTAGTAGGCGGCGCCCGGCGGGAGGCTCGGGACGAGGCCCCGGGCGAGGGCGGGGAGATCCGGCGCGACGATCACCGCCAGCCCGACCACGGTGACGAACATCACGCCGACGAGGCCGGTCATCAGCTTCTCGAACAGCGGATAGCGGTTGAACCAGACGAGGATCAGGCCCAGCACGCCGAGGATCATCGCCCAGGCCTTGAGGTCGAGCGCCAGCGGGGTGCGGTCGAGGAGGGCCGCCAGGGGCAGGGCCGAGGCGGTCATGGCGGTGGCGCCGTAGACGAAGCCCCACAGCACCACATAGACGCCGAAATAGGCGCTGGCCCAGTTGAGCCGGCCGCCGAACCAGCCCGGGCCGAGGCTGGACCAGCCCTCGAAGATGGTCCGGCCCGAGGCCAGCGACCAGCGGCCGACGGCCTCGGCCAGTGAGATCTTGAGCAGGGTTCCGATCACCGCCGCCCACAGCAGGGCGTAGCCGAACTTCGACCCGGCCACGAGGGTGGCGACCAGGTCCCCGGCGCCCACGCCCGTCGCCGCCGCGACGACGCCGGGGCCGATCAACCGCCAGCGGGCGCCGGCGGGGGGCGCGGCGGCTGCGGCCTCGTCGTGGTGTTCCGTCATGGCGGCTCCCTCGAGCGCCAGAGGAGCCCGATCCCGGGCGCCTTGCAAGCCTGCCCTCCTTCCACCTCTCCCCATCCTTCGCCTGCGGCTCCGGATGGTCCCCTCCCCATCGCTGCGCGACGGGGGAGGAGACGGTGAAGGTCCCCTCGGTTAGAGCTGGCTCATGACCGCCCTGCCCCTGAACGAGATCGTGATGCTGCTGGCCGCCCTGACGGCGGCGGGGCTGTTCGGCGGGCTGATCGCCGGCCTGTTCGGGGTCGGCGGCGGGACGGTGATCGTGCCGGCGGTGTTCTACGCCTTCGAGGTGCTGGGGGTCGGGGGCGAGAGCAACCTGCACGTGGCCATCGGCACCTCGCTGCTGACCATCGTCGCCACCTCGTGGCGCTCGCTGCGGGCGCACCGGGCGCATGGAGCCGTGGACGAGACGGTGCTGAAGACGTGGACGCCGTGGGTGGGCGCAGGCGCTATCGCCGGAGCCGCGGTCGCCGGCGTGACCTCGATGGAGGGGCTGGCGCTGGTCTACGGCGTCTGTCTGGCGGCGGTGGCCGCGCAGATGGGGCTGATGCGCGAGGGCTGGGCGCCGTGGCGGAGCCTGCCGACCGGCTGGGCGCGACGCGGGCTCGGGACGGCGATCGGCGGCCTGTCGGCGATGATGGGCATCGGCGGCGGCAGCTTCGGCGGCATGCTGCTGACCCTGTGCGGGCGGCCGATCCATCAGGCGGTGGCCACGGCCTCGGGCTTCGGCGTGGCCATCGGGACGGCCGCGACCCTCGGCTTCGTCGTGTTCGGCTGGGCGGCGGCGGGACGGCCGCCGCTGTCGCTGGGCTACGTCAACGTCCCGGGCGCGGTGGTGATGGCGGTGCTGACCACGGCGGTGGCGCCTTGGGGGGCGAAGCTGGCGCACCGGCTGGACCGCAAGGTGCTGCGGCGGTCGTTCGCGATCTACCTGCTGATCACGGCGGCGCTGGTGGTGGTGAAGGCTTTGTAGGGACGAGGGATGAGGGATGAGGGATGAGGACCGACGAGCCAGCGGGGTGCGCGGCGCTCACGTCCGGCGGCCGCCTGCAGCCCTGGCCCTCATCCCTCATCCCTGATCCTCCCCTACCCCTCCAGCGTCAGGCGCGTGGGGGTGGCGGTGAAGGCGGAGAGGCGGCCGAGGTAGCTCATGCCCAGCAGGGAGTGCGGCAGGCCGCGGTCGACCACGAGGGCGTCGACCCCGTCGAGGGCGACGCCGGCGACGGCCACCGAGCGCAGCCGGACAGGGGCGGCGCCGACCGGTCCCGCGGCGGTCGCGAGGGTGGTGGAGAAGGCGTCCGCCGCCGGCTCCACGCCGAGGCGGGCGGCGTCGGCGCGGGTCAGGATCACCCGGCTGGCGCCAGTGTCGACCATCAGGCGGACCGGCCGGCCATCGACGAGGGCGTCGGCCCAGTAGTGGCCGTCGGCGGCGCGCGCCACCCGGGCGACGCCCGCGGTCCCGGCCGCATGGGCGGCTCCCCGCACTCCGCCCATGTCCATCCACCACAGCACGGTGAGGGAGGAGGCGACGGCGAGGGACAGGACCCCGAGCGAGGACAGGTCGAAGCGCATGCCGGCGGTGTCGCACGGGGGCGGTTGGAATGCGGTGAAGGAGCGTGGTTGGGGGGAGGTTAATGGGGGGAGCAGGGAGTAGGGATTAGGGACCAGGGATGAGGGATGAGGGATGAGGGATGAGGGATGGGGGCGAGGGTGCGGACTCGTCGCCTCGCCGAGGGGAGGAGCGCTGATCCCCACGCCCCGCTCCCTACTCCCTACTCCCTACTCCCTACTCCCTACTCCCTCATCCCTCATCCCTCATCCCTCATCCCTGTTCCCCCTTCGCCGCCCGCCGCGGCAGCTCCGCCATGATCGCCGCCCGTTCGGCGTCGGTGAAGCGGCTCCAGCCGCCGATCTCCGGCAGGGTGCGATGGCAGCCGAGGCAGAGGCCCGTCGCGCCGTCGACGATGCAGACCTGGACGCAGGGGGTGGCGATGGCGCGGGGCGGCTGTGGCGGTTTTGATGACATCAGTGCGAAAAATGGTCCGGTAGCGGAGCGAAAACTTGCATTCCCCGTTGGATTGGCCGAGGTTGAGGATGACGCGAAACGACTGAGAGGGTGAGAACCCCTGCGAGCACGACGTGTCTCTTTTCATCGTTCAGCGAAAGGAGACATCAGAGATGAACGAGAACACCCGGAACCTCCAGCACGCCATGCTGTCCTTCGCCCTCTGGGGCGGGATGCTGGTGAACACGAAGCAGACGAACGGGGCGGGCGACCGCGTGGTCAGCCACCCGTCCAACTTCGAGCCGATCCGGCTGGACAGGGTGCGCCGCTAGGGCGCGCGCCCGCCGCAAGCGATGGAGCCCCGGCCGCAAGGCCGGGGCTTCGTCGTTTCCGGACGCAATTGTGCCCGCCGCCGGGATGCGGCACTGTCCGGTCATGACCCTGATCGTGCGCGAGCGACGCGACGCCGTCGAAATCTGGACCCTCGACCGGGCCGAGCGGCTGAACGCCCTGCCCGACCTCCAGGACGGCGAGGCCTTCGCCGAGGCCTGCGCGGCGGTGAACGGCGATCCGGCGGTGCGCTGCGTGGTGCTGACCGGCGCCGGTCGGGCCTTTTCCGCCGGCGGCGACCTGAAGGCGATGCGCGAGCGGCGCGACCTGTTCGAGGGCTCCGGCGCGGAGATCCGCGAGCGCTATCGCCGCGTGGTGCACCGGATCGTCCGGTCGCTCTACGGGCTCGAGGTCCCGCTGATCGCGGCGGTGAACGGGGCGGCCATGGGCCTGGGCTGCGACATCGCCGGGCTCGCCGACATCCGCATCGCGGCCAGCGACGCCCGCTTCGGCGTGCCCTTCCTGAAGCTGGGGATCATCCCCGGCGACGGCGGTTCGTGGCTGCTGCCGCGCAACATCGGCTACGCGCGCGCCGCCGAGATGCTGTTCACCGGCGAGACCATCGACGCCGCGACGGCGGAGCGCTGGGGGCTGGTCAATCACGTGGTGGCGCCGGAGGCGCTGATGGCCGAGGCCCTGACCACCGCCGGCCGGGTCGCCGCCCACGCGCCGCAGGCCCTGCGCATGGCCAAGGCCCTGCTGCGCCAGGGCCGCGACATGAATTTCGACCAGATGCTGGAGATGTCGGCCGCCATGCAGGCGCTGGCGCACCTGACCGACGACCACGCCGAGGGCGTGGCGGCGGCGCTGGACAAGCGCGTCCCGGGGTTCAGCGGGACCTAGGGACGAGGCCGAGGGTCAGCGCGCCCATGGCCAGGCAGACGAGGCTGGACGCCGCCAGGGCGAAGCCGGCCGAGACGTCCATGGCCACCGCCCAGGCCGCGGGCGCCAGGGCCTGGAGATAGCGCGCCGGCGTCAGGACCATGGCCTGGCGGACGGCGTAGCGGTCCGGACCGAAGACATGCAGGGGCAGGACGCCGGAGGCCACCGAGAGCAGGCCGTTGCCGGCCCCCTGCCCCACCGCCAGCAGGGCCGCCAGCCGGCCGCCGCCGGACACGGCCAGCGCCGCGCCGAGCGGGTGGAACAGGCAGGCGATCCGCACCGTCAGCACCGGATGGGCGCGGTGCAGGACGACCAGGTCGAACAGCCGGGCGGCGATGGCGCTGGCGGCCATCAGTCCGGCGGCCCAGGCGGCGTGCGCCGGCGCCATGCCGAGGTCGGCGAGCAGACGCGGCAGGTGCGCGCCCATCGCCGTCGCCACCGTCCACGCCCCGGCGAAGATCGCCGCAATGCGGATCATCGGACCGTCCCAGCGGACCGGCGCGCCGGTCGGGGCGTCGGGGGCGTCCTGCGGCCGACGGCGCGGCAGCACGGCGGCGACCAGCGGCAGGCAGAGCAGGAGATGCAGCGCCGCCCACAGCAGGCAGGCGGCGCGCCAGTCGCCCGCCTCGACCGCCAGCCGGGTGACCGGCCAGCCGAGGCCGCCGCCCAGGGCCCCGAGCAGGGAGACGGCGGTGATCGGCCGGTGGGCGGCGGCGCCGTGGATCTCGACCAGCACCGCGAAGGCGGTGCCGTACAGGCCGACGCCCATGCCGACGCCGAGGGCGGCGACGCCGACGAGGCCGATCGCCGGGTGGGGCGCCGCGGCCATGACCAGCAGGGCCGCGGCGAAGGCGAGGTGCGACCCGAGCAGCGCGCGCCGGCCGCCGCGCCGCTCGATCCATCGACCGGCCGCCGGCGTCAGCGCCGCCGAGATCAGGAAGGCGACGGACAGGGCCGCGAACAGGCGCGCCGGCGGCAGGCCGAGACCCCGCGCCATCGGATCGGCGAGGACGCCCAGCAGGTAGTAGCTGGAGGCGAAGGCGACGGTCTGGCCGAGGCCGAGCACCGGGACGACGAGACGGGAACGGAGCGACATGAGGCCGGGTGACGGATTTGCCGCGCCCCGGAAAGCGACATATCGAGGGAGGAATGTTCGAAAATCTCACAGCCCGCGCCCCGCTGCCCTCGCTGAACGCCCTGCGGGCCTTCGAAGCCATGGGGCGCACCGGCTCGGCGACGCGGGCGGCGGCGGAGCTGAACGTCACCCACAGCGCGGTCAGCCGGCAGGTGAAGGCGCTGGAGGCGCAGCTGGGGGTGCGGCTGTTCGAGGGGCCGAGACATCAGCTGCGGCTGACCGCCCGCGGCCGCGCCCTGCTGGCCGGCCTCGGCGCCGGCTTCGACGCCCTGTCGGAGGCCGTGCGCGGGGTGCGCGAGACGACCGAGGTCCATCTGGCGATCCATCCGAGCCTGGCGGTCAAGTGGCTGATCCCGCGTCTGACTTCGTTCGAGCGGGCCTGTCCGGGGGTGACGCTGCACCTGACCGACCTCGGTCCGGCCGAGACCCGCCGGCGCGACGTGGATCTGGCGATCCGGCTGATCGACGGGGTCGAGGCCGCGGGGCCGGGCGTCGAGCCGCTGGTCGAGAACCGGGTCGGGCTGGTGTGCGCCCCGGAGCTCGCCGGCGGCGATCTGGAGCGGGCTCCGCGCCTGACCGCCCGCACCCATCCGGGCGGCTGGCGCGACTGGGTTGAGGCGAGCGGCGGGTCAGCGCCGGCGGGACCCGTCCGCACCCTGGCCCACCTGCACTTCGTGCTCGACGCGGCCGTCGCCGGACTGGGCGCGGCGGTGTTGCCGTGGATCGTCGTCGCGGACGACCTGGCCGCCGGCCGACTGGCCGCGCCGGCCGGCTTCGTCCCGGACGGCGGGCTGCTGGCGGCGATCCGCACCGACCCGGCCGGCGGCCGGGCGGTGCGGGAGACGCTTCGCTGGCTGAAGGCCGAAGCCGGGGCGACGGCGCGCCTCGCCCCGGGTCCCGATCAGCCCGCCTGACGCGCCGGCTGGCGCATGGCGCGGGCGGGGGGAACGCCGGCGGCGGTGGTGCGCGGCGCGCCGGCCGTTTCACCCGGCTTCATGAACTTCACCAGCACCCGCTGGCCGATCAGCAGGGGCGCGTCGCCGGCGGTCACGACCACCTCGACCACGCGTTCGTCCGAGCGCTGCGACGGGTCGTCCGAGGCCAGCTTGCGGGCGCCGAAGACCGCGGCGCGGCGCAGCACCGTCCCGACGTAGACCTTGGACGGATCGCCCTCGGGGGTGATCTCCACGGCCTGGCCGACGGTGACGTTCGGGATGTCCGACTCGACGATCTCGGCGCGCGCGATGCGCGGGGCGTCGGGCTCGAGGTCGAACATGTTCGACACGTTCAGGGTCGAGGCGCCGGCGCCGGGGTTGGCGTAGCGGCGCACGATACGGCCGTCGGCGGGCGAGCGGATCACGGTGAGCTCGACGTTGTACTCGGCTTCGGACATCCGCGCCCGGGCGGTCTGGATCGCCGCCTGCTGGGCCGCCAGCCGGGCCTCGGCCGCCGCGATGTCGTCGCGGGCCTGGTCGAGGCGCTGGGCCGCGACGAAGTTGGTGTCGACCAGGCGCTGGAGCCGGTCGTACTCGCGGCGGGCCGTGTTGATCTCGACCTGGATCTGGCGCAGCTGGCTTTCCGCCTGGGCGACCTCGGCGCGGGCGCGCTGCAGCGCCAGACGCGGCTCGTCGTCCTCCTGGCGGGCGAGGATCTGGCCGGCGACGACGCGGTCGCCCTCCTGCACCAGCACCTCGCGCACGACCCCGCCGCGACGCGCGGCGATCTGGATGATGCCGCCCTCGATGTCGACCTTGCCGTTGGCGATCGCGGCGTAGGGCGACTCGACGCGCGCGTCGGCCTGGGCCTTCTCGTCGGCCGCCTTCTTCTTCGCGGCGTTGCTGGACATGACGTTGAAGGCCACGACCAGGACCACGATCAGCGCGACGCCGATCCACAGCCATTTGTTTTTCAGGAAGGCGGGCATTGTGTGAGTGTCCCCGGAAGGCGGTCTAGTGGGACGCCAGGGTGGCGTCGGGATTGGGCGTGCGGCGCTGGTCGTCGATGATCACGCCGTCCTCGATGTGGATGACGCGGTCGGCCCAGGCCTCGAGGCGCGGGTCGTGGGTGACGCAGATCACCGCTGCGCCGTGCTCGGTGGCGGCGCGGCGGAGCAGGCGGATCACCACCTGGCCGTTCTCGCCGTCGAGGGCCGAGGTCGGTTCGTCGGCGAACAGGATCTGGGGGTCCTTGGCGAGGGCGCGGGCGATCGCCACGCGCTGCTTCTCGCCGCCCGACAGGGCCGAGGGCCGCTGGTGGAGGCGGTGGCCGAGGCCGACCTCCTCGAGCGCGATCGTGGCCCGGCGGGTGGCGTCCTTCTTCGACAGTCCCTGGAACTTCAGCACGACCTCGACCTGCTGCAGGGCGCTGAGCGCCGGGAACAGGTTGAAGCCCTGGAAGATGAAGCCGCAGTGGTCGAGGCGGAACCGGTCGATGCGGCCGGAGGACAGCTTCCACAGATTGTCGACGTCGAGCGTGTCGACGCGGCCTTCCTCGGGCCGGAGCAGGCCGGAGAGGGCGGCGATGAGCGTCGACTTGCCGGAGCCGGACGGACCCATGACCATGGTGAGGTCGCCGTGGCGGGCGTCGAAGTCGACCCGCTTGAGCACCTCGATGAAGCCCTTGCCGGACTTGAAGCGCTTCACCAGGCCCTTGGCCTCGATGGCGAAGTCGCCGTGCTTGCCGTGCACCTTTGTCGTCATCATCGCAGAAGGTCCGCCGGCTGGCTGTTCTTGAGGACGCCGAGCGACAGGAGGCCCGACAGCATGGCGATCACCACCAGCCCGCCGCCGACGATGATCAGCAGCAGCGGCGGCAGGGCGATGATCACGGCGTTGGCGGCGGCCAGCAACTGGACCAGCCAGGTGAGCACGATGGCCGCGATAACGCCGACGCAGCCGACCCAGAAGCTCAGCTCCATGACGATGCGGCGCAGCGAGCCCATGCCGACGCCGAGCGCCCGCAGGGAGGCGAACTCCTTGATGTTGGCCATGATGGCGCCGCGCAGGGTCTGCCAGGTGATGGCCACGCCGATGATGGTGCCGAGCACCACGCACCCGCCGATGATGATCACGAGGATGCCTTCCTCGAACATGGCGCCGGCGTTGGCGTCGGCCAGCTGCTGCCGGGTCCAGGCCTTCCACTGACCGTTGCCCTGGGCGTTGAGCTCCTCGGCCACCCGCGGAGCCTGCGCCGGGTCGCGCAGCTTGACCATCAGCGGCCCGACCCGCGGTCCGGTGTCGGCCTGGCCGACCATGCGCAGGGTGTCGCGCGACATCACGATCTGCGCCTGCATCATGTTCGGATAGCCGCGGGTGACGCCGACGACGGTGACGGTCTGGCCGTTGTAGAGCGCCTTGTCGCCCAGCTTCACGCCGAGCTTGGGCAGCGCCGTCTCGTCGACGGCGATGGTGTAGGGCTGCCGCAGGGCGTCGACCAGTTCCTGGGAGTAGTCGACCGGGATGGTCACCGCGTCGGGCGTGGTGTCGATGATCGTCGTCTGGACGAACTCCTGTCGCGGCGCGCGCTGCTTGGCGCGTTCGGCCTGGGACAGGGTCGGGTCGTAGTTCTTGACGCTCTGGAAGGCGCCGCCGGCGCCATCGAGCGGCTGCACCTCGACCACCGCCGGGTTGTTGTAGGCCAGCGGGATGAAGCGGCGGGGCACGCCGGACGGCCCGCCCATCAGGCTGGTGGCGCCCGGCTGCATGATGATGATGTCGGCGCGCGACCGCTCGATCTGGGCGGTGAAGCTCTTGCCGATGCCGATGAACACGCCGGTCATGGCCAGCACCAGCAGCCCGGACAGGGCCAGGGCCATGACCGCCGCCATGTAGCGGCGCCACTCGTACAGCAGGGTGGAAAGTGCAAGCGACATGAAAGGATCGGCCCCCGGCGATGGCGTTATCTGACGACGCCGCTCGCCGGGGCCAAGTTAAATCGGGGTAAGGCGAGCGACGGTACGCCACGGGGGCGTCGAAGGCGTGGACGGCGCCGCCCCGCCGGGTCTAGGTATCCGCAACAGACCCGGCGACAGGCCGACCAGGGAGACTCCAGGATGCTGTACCGTTCGCTGCGCGCCGCCATTTCGGCGACCGCCTCCATCGCCGTCGTCGCCGGCGCCATGGCCGTGCTGGCCCCCTCGCCGGCGAAGGCCGACGAGGGCATGTGGACCTTCGACAACTTCCCGATCCGCACGGTCAACGAGAAGTACGGCACCAACATCGACCAGGCCTGGCTGGACCGGGTGCGCAACGCCGCGGTGCGGCTGCAGGGCTGCTCGGCCTCGTTCGTCTCGGACGAGGGGCTGATCCTGACCAACTGGCACTGCGTGGTCGGCTGCGTGCAGGACCTGTCGTCGCCGGAGAACGACTATGTGAAGAACGGCTGGATGACGGCGACCCGCGAGGAGGAGCGCCGCTGCCCCGGCCAGACGGCCGAGGTGCTGACCGAGATCGTCGACGTCACCGACCGGGTGCAGGGCGCCGGCGAGGGTCTCGAGGGCGCCGCCTTCAACACGGCCCGGTCCGAGGAGATCAACCGCATCCAGCAGGAAGCCTGCGCCGGCGACCCGAAGTTCAACTGCCAGGTGATCAGCTTCTACCGCGGCGGCCGCTACGCCCTGTACAAGTTCCGCAAGTACGACGACGTCCGGCTGGTGTTCGCGCCGGAACAGCAGGCGGCCTTCTTCGGGGGCGATCCGGACAACTTCAACTTCCCCCGCTACGCGCTCGACGCCGGCTTCCTGCGCGCCTACGAGAACGGCCGCCCGGTCGAGACCCCCAATCACCTGAAGTGGAATCCGGCCGCGCCGGAAGAGGGCGACGTCACCTTCGTGGTCGGCAATCCCGGCTCCACCTCGCGCCTGCTGACCATGAGCCAGCTGGAGCGGCTGCGCGACCAGCAGCTGCCGGTCACCCTTCTGCAGGCCTCGGAGCTGCGCGGGCGGCTGCTGGAGTACTCGCTGACCGGCGAGGAGGCCAAGCGGCTGTCGTTCGATCCGATCTTCGGGCTCGAGAACAGCTTCAAGGTCTACTACGGCCAGCAGTCGGCGCTGACCGATCCGGCCTTCATGTCCATGAAGCGCGAACAGGAGCAGGAGCTGCGCGCCCGCGTCGCCGCCGATCCTGCGCTGGTGCAGCAGATCGGCGATCCGTGGGCCGATCTCGAGCGGGTGCAGAACGTCGCGCGGGAGCTCTACCTGCCCTATCGCCAGCTCGAGCAGGCGGCCGGCGGCGGCTCGCAGCTGTACCAGTACGCCCGGGCCATCGTCCGCGCGGCGAAGAGCGGCGAGATGACCGAGGCGCGCCGCGCCCAGCTGACCGCCGCCCTGTCCGAGAACGTGCCGATCGCCACCGACATCGAGGAGCTGCGGCTGCGCTACTGGCTGTCGAAGACCCGCGAGTACCTGACCGTCGACAATCCCGACGTGAAGCGCCTGCTGGGTCGCGAGAGCCCGGAAGCGCTGGCGGAGCGGCTGATCGAGGGGACGAAGCTGGCCGATCCGGCCTTCCGGGCCCAGGCCCTGTCGATGACTCCGGAACAGCTGGCCGCGGCCGATCCGCTGCTGGCCTTCGTGATCGCCAATGACGACGCGGCCAAGGCCGTCGGCGAGCGCTGGGCCGCCGAGGTCAACGCCCCCACCGCCCGGGCCGCCGAGAAGGTCGCCCAAGCCCGCTTCGCCGTCTACGGCACCAACCTGTATCCGGACGCCACCTTCAGCCTGCGGCTGTCGTACGGCCAGGTGCAGGGCTGGACCTACCGCGGGGTCACGGTGCCGCCGTTCACCTACTTCGGCGGGCTCTACGAGCGGGCCACCGGGTCCGAGCCGTTCGACCTGGCGCCGCGCTTCGCCGCGGCGGAGGACCGGATCAACAAGGAGGTCGTCTACGACTTCGTCTCGACCAACGACATCATCGGCGGCAACTCGGGCTCGCCGGTGGTCAACGCCGAGGGCGAGGTGATCGGGGCCGCCTTCGACGGCAACATCCACTCGCTGGGCGGGGCCTTCGGCTACGACGGCGACCTGAACCGCACCGTCTCGGTCTCGACGGCGGCGATCACCGAGGCGCTGCGCACCGTCTATCCGCAGCCGCGCCTGCTGGAGGAGCTGGGCGCGGAGTAACCGGCTCCCCCCGGCGGGGAACGGAGGTCCGCCCCGGCGGGCCGGATGAGGGGCCGCTCCGGACTTGCCGGGCGGCCCCTTCGTCATTCATGGTCCGGCCCGACCCGGCTTTCGCCCGCCAACCCCTCAGCCGTCATGCGCCGCATGACGCCTTCTCCCGCACGGGGAGAAGGAAGGAGACCAGCATGCGCCTTTCCCTCGCCGCCTCCGTCGCCGTCCTCGCCTTCGCCGCCGCCTCGGGCGCCCGGGCGGAGGAAGGCATGTGGACCTTCGACAACTTCCCGATCGCGCGCGCCAACCAGACGCTGGGCACGAACATCGACCAGGCGTGGCTGGACCGGGTGCGGCTCTCGTCGGTCAAGTTCGGCGGCTGCTCGGCGGGCCTGGTGTCCGGCGAGGGACTGGTGCTGACCAACAACCACTGCGTCGCCAGCTGCGTGGCCAACCTCTCGACCCAGGCGGTCAACTACGCCGAGACGGGCTTCACGCCCCGGACCCGCGAGGAGGAGCTGAAGTGCCCCGGCGGGTCGGCCGAGATCCTGACGGAAATCGTCGACGTGACCGACCGCATGCAGGCCGCGGGGGCCGGCCTTGAAGGTCAGGCCTTCACCCGCGCCCGCGACGCCGAGGCGGGGCGGATCGAGCAGGAGGGCTGCGGCGGCGATCCGAAGATGCGCTGCCAGGTGGTCAGCCTGTACCGCGGCGGCCAGTTCAAGCTGTACCGGTACCGCCGCTACACCGACGTGCGCCTGGCCTGGGCGCCGGAGGACCGCGCGGCCACCTTCGGCGGCGATCTCGACAACTTCAGCTTCCCGCGCTTCGCCATCGATGCGGCCTTCGTCCGGCTGTACGAGGACGGCCAGCCGGTGGCGACGCCGACCCACTTCACCTGGAACGCGGGCCGGCCGGTCGAGGGGACGCCGGTGTTCGTCTCCGGCAGCCCGGGCGCGACCCAGCGCCTGCTGACCATGGACCAGCTGATGACGCTGCGCGACGTGGTGCTGCCGCTGGACCAGCTGATCGCCTCCGAGCTGCGCGGGCGGCTGATCCGTTTCTCGGAGGAGAGCGAGGAGAACGCCTTCATCGCCATGGACCCGATCGTCGGGCTGGAGAACACCTACAAGCGCGGGCGGGGGCGGATGGCGGCGCTGGTCGATCCGGGCTTCATGCGCATGAAGGCGGAGCAGGAGGCGGACTTCCGCCGCCGCGCCGGATCGATCGCCGGCGCCGGCGATCCGTGGGGCGCGCTGGCCGGGGTGCAGCCGGCGGCGCGCGAGCTCTACCCGGCCATGGCGCTGCTGGAAGGCGGCACGGGTCTGGGCACCACCTCTCCCGGCGGCGGGTCGCAGCTGTTCAGCTGGGCCCGGACGCTGGTGCGGGCGGCGCAGGAGCGGGAGAAGCCGTCGGCGGAGCGCCTGCCGGAATACGCCGACAGCCGGCTGGCGGCGGTGCAGTCGGGCCTGTTCGCCGAGCGGCCGGTCTATCCGTCGCTGGAACAGGTGCGGCTGGAGTGGTGGCTGTCGAAGACGCGCGAGTGGCTGACGGTCGACGATCCGCGGGTGCAGGCCCTGCTGGGACGCGAGTCGCCGGAGCAGCTGTCGGCCCGGCTGGTGGAGGGCTCGCGGCTGGCCGATCCGGCCGTGCGCCGGGCGCTGTGGGAGGGCGGCCTCGCCGCCGTCGAGGCGTCGGACGATCCGATGATCCGCTACCTGCTGTCGATCCAGGACGAGACCCGGGCGATCCGGGCCGCTTGGGAGGAGACGGTCGAGGCGCCGACGGCGCGCGCCTCGGAGCAGCTGGCCGCCCTGCGCTTCCAGGCCTACGGCGACAGCGTCTATCCGGACGCCACCGGCACCCTGCGCCTGACCTACGGCCTGATCGAGGGGTCCGACGTTCCCGGCCAGCGCTTCGGCGCCTTCACCACCTTCGGCGGCCTCTGGGATCGCGCCACGGGCGCCCCGCCGTTCGACGTGGCTCCGAAGCTGCTGGCGGCGAAGGACCGGATCGAGCCCGCCACCGTGCTGAACATGGCTGTGTCGTCGGACACCATCGGGGGCTCTTCCGGGTCGCCGGTGGTCAACGAGGCGGGCGAGATCGTCGGGGCCAACTTCGACTCCACCGTCCTGACCCAGCGCAACGCCTACGGCTACGACCGGAACGTCAACCGCTCGGTGATCGTGACCACGGGGGCGATCACCACCGCCCTGCGCGACGTCTACGGCATGCAGCGGCTGGTGGACGAGCTGGGGGCGGAGTGAGAGGCGAGGAGTGGGGGATGAGGGAACAGGGATGAGGGATGAGGGATGAGGGATGAGGGATGGGGGATGGGGTGACGTCACCGCCTTCTCATCGCGTTCTCATCCCTGTTCCCTCTTCCCTCATCCCTCGACTACAGCTGCCGCATCTTCTGCTGCGCCTTGGAGAAGTACTGCCAGCCGGTCCAGACGGTGACCACGGCGGCGGCCCAGATCAGCACGTCGGCGAACAGCTGGAACTCGTCGAGGTACTCGAAGTCCCAGCCGAAGCCGTCCCAGTTGCGGGCCAGCAGCTGGGCGCCGAGGGCGACGAGCTGCAGGGTGGTCTTCCACTTGGCCAGCAGGGTGACGGGCAGCTTGACCTTGCCGGCCACGGTCTCGCGCAGGGCCGAGACGGCGAACTCGCGGAACAGGATCAGGCCGCAGGGGATGGCGATCTGGGGCACCGAGCCGGAGGTCAGGACGCCCAGGATGGCGCCGGTGACCAGCACCTTGTCGGCGATGGGGTCGAGGATGGCGCCCCAGCGGGTGGTCGCGTGCCAGCGCCGGGCGAGGAAGCCGTCGACCCAGTCGGTGGAGGCGGCGACCACGAAGATCCAAAACGCCGCCCGGTACAGGGCGAACTGGTCCTCGGGGCTGAGGTAGGCCGACAGGATCGGCACCCCGCCGGTCGCGCCGGCGAGGATCAGGAACATCACCACGCCCGCCACCAGCCGCAGGCCGGTGAGGATGTTCGGGATCGGATTGGCGTGCGGGGCGGGGGTCATCGGCGTCATCCTGCTTCAACGCCGATCTGCCACGCTTCGCTGCATGAAGCGAGCCGTCAGTCCAGCGGCCGGAACCGTCCGGGTCCCTGCAGGGCGCGCAGGACGCCGTCGGCGATGCCGAAGTGCAGGCCGCTGAGGGTCAGGGCGCCCGCCGCCTCGCGCTCGGCGATCCACGGGAAGGTGCGCAGGTTCTCGATCGACAGGCGGACCACGGTCTCCTCGGCCAGCCGGCCCGCCTCCTCGGCCGGGAAGCTCTCGCAGACCATGCGGACCACCGGCCCGGCCTGGGCGACCCAGGGCGCCACGAAGTCGCGGCAGCTGTCCGGGGCGCCGTGCAGCATGGCGTTCACCCCGCCGCAGTGGGCGTGGCCCATGACCACGATGCGCGAGACGCCGAGCACCTTGACCCCGAACTCCAGCGCCGCGGAGACGCCGTGCAGCTGTCCGTCCGGCTGGTAGGGGGGCACGAGGTTGGCGACGTTGCGCACCACGAACAGCTGGCCGGGGGCGGCGTCGAAGATCAGCGCGGGATCGGCGCGGCTGTCGGAGCAGGCCACCACCAGGGTGTGCGGCTTCTGGCCGTCGGCGGCGAGCGCCTCATACTCGGCGCGAGCCTCGGCCCAGTGTCCTTCCCGGAAGCGCCGGTAGCCGGCGAGCAGTTGATCGAGAGCGTCCGTCATGCCTTGCGCCATGCCTCAAACCCGCGCGCCGCGCCAGCCCCGTCAGTCCGCCAGTTCAGGGTGGCGCGCAAGGAAGACCTCGAAGTCCTCCGCCACATCGACGTCCCGGGCCCGGGCGCGGGCGATATCCGCGGCGCCGTCGGCGTCGCCCAGCGCCCGCCGCGCGAGGCCCCGACCGAACAGGGAGGCCGGGAGATCGGGATCGCCCGTCAGCGCCCGCTCGTACTCGGCGCGGGCCTCCTCGTAGCGCTCCATCTGAAGCAGGACCATGGCCCGGCTGTCGATGAAGGCCGCCTCGCCGGAGGCGACCGCGACGTCGCAGTCCGCCAGGGCCTGCTCAAGGTCGAAGGCTTCAAGCGCCTGCACCCAGCAGACGTCGTTCCGGAGCACGGGATCGCCGACGCCGAGCTGGCGCAGGGCGGCGAAGTCGGCGCGGGCCCCCTCCGCATCGCCGGTCAGCGCCCGGACCCGGCCGCGGAGGCCGAGAAGCCGGATCGACTGCGGCGCCTCGGCGAGGGCGGCGTCGAGGGGACCCAGAGCCGCCTCGGGCGCCCCGGCCTGCTTCTGCAGGCGCACGAGGGCGTCGAGCGCCGTCGCGTCGGCGGCGTCCTCTTGAAGGCGGCCGGCGACGACGGTGCGCGCCTCCTCGGTCCGGTTCAGCCGGATCAGGGACTTCAGTTCGCCGGCGACGCCCTCGGGGTCGTCGGGCGCCGCGGTCCGCAGGGCGCGATAGTCCGCAAGCGCGCGTTCCGGCCGGCCAAGCTGGTAGTAGGCGGCCGCGCGCATGGCCAGCGCCGCGGTGTCCGCCGGGTCGAGGCGCAGGGCCACCGAGAGGCTCACCACCGCCTCGTCATACCTGGCCTGCGCATAGGCGACGATGCCCTGGGCCGCGGCCGCGGCCTGATCGGCCGGGTCCAGATCCACCGCCCGGTCATAGTCGGCGCGGGCGCCTTCGTAGTCGCGCGCGGCGTACCGGGCGCCGCCCCGCGCCTTGAGGGCGTCGGCGTTCTCGGGCTCCCGCTCGAGGGCCGCGTCCAGCAGCGCCAGAGCCCCTTCGTAGTCGCCCACGTCGGACAGACGGTCGGCGCGCTCGATCAGGTCGGCGACATCGCTGTCGCCCGCCTCCCGGCGCGCCCGGTCTGCGTCTGTCGCGGCGTAGTCCGCCGGAGCCCGCAGGCGCAGCGGCAGGGCCGCGGCCGTTTCGGCGCGGGTGCGGGCCGCCGCCATGTCCGCCGCAGACACCTCAGGCGCCAGGGTCATGGTGGTCATGGAGATCTCGGCCACGCCGTCGACGAGGCGCCCGCTCCGCTCCAGCCGGTAGCCGGCGCCCTCGAGGGTCTGGTCGCCACCCTCCAGCAGGAAGCCGCGGCCTTCGCGGGGCAGCGCCACCCTGACCACCGACCGGTTCATGACCGGGTGTTCGATGGCGTAGGGTCGATCCGCGAAGGATGCGAGAACGCCCCGCCGTTCCTCGCGTGTGGGCAGCACGAGCGCCGTGCCCGGAATGGCCATGATCCGGCCCGCCGGCCCGTTGACCCAGCTGAGCCGGGTCTTGCCTCGCATGATCAGGTGAAGCTCGTTGGCCGCTTCGTCGTAGCGGGACTCGACGCTCTCGATGGTGACGCCGGCGTCCTCTCCGCCCCACTCCGACTTCAGCATCGCCTCGAGCTGGTCGGGGGGAATGGCGCCCAGCTGGCTGCGCAACACCGTCGCGAAGTCGCCGCGCGACACCATGTCGACGACCATCGGCGCCTCCGCATCGAGCCCGTCGCGGGCGTCCATGTCGGCGATCACCTCCATCAGCGGCGTGGTCAGCGGCGGCTGGACGATCGGCTCCAGTTCCGCCCCCTCGGCGCGCACCGGCAGGGCCTGGCGATACGGCGGCGGGATCAGGCCGGCGAGGCTGCGGTCCCCGATGCGGGTGCCGTCCATCCAGTACGACCGGCCATCAATGCCGGCGCGCACGATCACGTGGTCGAACCAGGCGAGAAGCGGGAGCTGGCCCTCCAGACCGTCGCCCCACCGCGTGCTGACCAGGACCGGCTCGGCGTCGATCCCGAGACCCTCGAGCAGGGCCAGGAGGAGGACGGTCTTGCCCTTGCAGTCGCCGAAGCGGCTGCGCCAGACCTCGTCGGCCGGCGTGGGCACATAGTTGCCCTCGCCCATGGCGAGGGCGAGGTAGCGGACCTCGTCCTGCACGAGCCGGAGCGCCGCCATCGCGCGGGCCGCCTCGCTGTCATTCTCGCGCCGGATTCGTTCGATCTCGGCCAGCAGGGGCGAATCCGGCTCCAGCACCGCCGTCCGCTCGTACAGCGGCGCCATCAGCCGGGAGGCGTCCGCCCAGGACTGGAAGTCCGTGAACTGGACCGTTCGGGAGATGGCGAAGCGGACCGGCAGATCCTGCGGAACCTGCTCCGGGGTCAGGTTGCGGGACTCGATCTCGTACAGCCACTCGCCGCCGGACCGGCGCGGGCGGACATCCGCCCACGGCGCGGACGCGGCGACCCGCAGCGGATGGTCGTTCGACCAGGTGGCGCGCAGGCTGTACCGGTCGAGCTGCTGACCCGCTCCGAGGCCGTCGAAAGCTTCGAGGTGAGGGGCGAGCGCTCCCATGGCGTCGTGCGTGGAGAAGGCGAACTCCACAATGTCGCCGACCCGAACGTCGCGCGGCTGCAGCGTGGCGGTCAGTCGACCGTCCAGCATGGCGGATTCGAGGTTGTCCTCGCGCCGCAGGGTTTCAAACTGCTGGGTCTCCAGCACGTCGATGGTCTGCTCGCCGCGGATCAGGCGCAGGGCGTGAACCTCGACCCGTTGATGGGGCGGGCTCCAGACCAGGCTGACGGTGCCGACGCTGCCCAGACCCTGACGCGTCAGAACCTGATAGCGCTGCAGGGTGTAGGCGTGCACGCCTTCGGCGTCGAAGCGGATCTGCCGGTCGACCGCGAGGACGCGGACGGCGGCGTCGCCAACCGGGGCGGAGGCCGTTTCAATGGAGCGCGCCTGCACCCAGGAGGGAACGGGGGCCCGTTCGACCTCCTGCGCCGCGACCGGTCCGGCCAGCATCGCCACCGACGCCGCGAGCGCCGCAATCCACCGCACGTTCATCTGACCCCCCAACTCCCGTCGAGGTCGTAGCACGGAACCCGCGGTTGGCCAGAGTCGGTCAGGCCTTGCGGAAGAAGGCGTGAATGCGTTCGGCGAGCGCCTGGTTGATGCCCTCGACCTTGACCAGGTCGACCACCGAGGCGCGGCCGACGCCCTTGGCGGAGCCGAAGGCGTGCAGCAGGGCCTTCTTGCGGCCGGGGCCGACGCCCTCGATCTCGTCGAGCGGGTTCTTCTTGATGTCCATCGAGCGGCGGGTGCGGTGGGCGCCGATGGCGAAGCGGTGGGCCTCGTCGCGCAGCCGCTGCAGGTAGTAGAGGGCCGGCGACTTCAGCGGCAGCATGAAGGGCGGCTTGCCGGGAATGAAGAAGCGCTCCAGCCCGGCGTCGCGGTCGGGCCCCTTGGCCACGCCGACCACCGGGATGTCGTGCAGGCCCAGCTCGGCCATGACCGCCACCGCCTCGGCCAGTTGCCCGGCGCCGCCGTCGATCAGCACCAGATCGGGACGCTCGACCTCCTCGCCGGCCTCCTCCTCCTTCGCCAGCCGGCCGAAGCGGCGGCGCAGCACCTCGCGCATCATGCCGTAGTCGTCGCCGGGCGTGAGCTCGTCGCCGCGGATGTTGAACTTGCGGTACTGGGTCTTCCGGAAGCCCTCGGGCCCGGCGACGATCATGCCGCCGACTGCGTTGGTCCCCTGGATGTGCGAGTTGTCGTAGACCTCGATCCGCTCCGGCCTGGCCTCGAGGCCGAAGGCCTCGCAGACCTCGTCGAGGATCTTTCCCTGGGCCGAGCTCTCGGCCATGCGTCGGCCCAGCGCCTCGCGGGCGTTGGTCAGGGCGTGGTCGACCAGCGCCCGGCGCGGTCCCCGCTGCGGCAGCTCGATGGTCACGACGCGGCGGCCGTCGACGGTCTTCGCCTTCAGCGAGAAGGCCTCCTCCAGCAGCTCCTTCTCGTGCGGCCGCACATTGGTCAGGATCTGCCGCGGCACGGGCTTGTCCTCGTAGAACTGGCCGAGGAAGGCGGCGAGGATCTCCGGGTCGGTGTCCGCCCGGTCGACGCGCGGGAAGTAGGCCCGGCCGCCCCAGTTCTGTCCGCCGCGGTAGAAGAACACCTGCACGCAGGCCTGGCCGGCATCCGAGTGCAGGGCGAAGACGTCGGCCTCGGCCACGCCCTCGGCGCTGACCGAGTTCTCCATGGCGATGGCCGAGAGGGCGCGGATGCGGTCGCGGACGCGGGCGGCCTGTTCGAAGTCCATGGCGTCGGAGGCCGCCTGCATCTCCTGCGACAGCCGGCCGATCACCGCGCGGGAGCGGCCGCGCAGGAAGGCCTCGGCCTCGTCCACGAGCTGGCCGTAGTCCTCCAGCGAGATCAGGCCGGTGCACGGCGCGGAGCAGCGCTTGATCTGGTGCAGCATGCAGGGGCGGGTGCGGGTCTCGTAGACGCTGTCCGAACAGGAGCGCAGCAGGAAGGCCTTCTGCAGGGTGGTCAGGGTGCGGTTGACCGCCCATGTCGAGGCGAAGGGGCCGAAATAGTCGCCCTTCAGGGTGTGGGCGCCGCGGTGCTTGCGCACCTGGGGCGCGCGGTGGTCGCGCCGGATCATCAGCTCGGCGAACGACTTGTCGTCCCGCAGCACCACGTTGAAGCGCGGCTTGAGCTTCTTGATGAAGTTCGACTCGAGCAGCAGGGCCTCGGTCTCGGAGGCGGTGACCACCAGCTCCATCGAGCGGGTCAGGGAGACCATCAGGCCGATGCGCTGGGTGTGGAAGCGGCCCTGGGCGTACTGCAGGATGCGCTTCTTCAGCGACCGCGCCTTGCCCACGTAGAGGCAGGTCCCGTCCTCGCCGTACATCCGGTAGACGCCGGGCTTGTCCGGCGCGCGCCGGGCCTCGTCGCGGATCAGGTCGGCGGCCTTCAGCGAATCGGCGGGAAGCGGCTCCTCGGTCATCGCCACGGATATAGGCCTAGAAGCGGCGAACCATAACAACGCCGGCGACGACGAGCGCCACGCCCGCCATGCGGCCGAGGTTGAGCGGCTGCTTCGGGATGCCCATGACGCCGAAATGGTCGAGCAGGATGCTGAGCAGCAGCTGGCCGGCGACCATCAGGGTGATGGTGGTGGCCACGCCCAGGCGCGGCACGCCCCAGGCGGCGGCCACCACGAAGATCGCCCCGTACAGGCCGCCGACCCAAGCGTACCACGGCAGGGCGCGCGCCGCGGCCATGTCGGGCTTCGCCTGCAGGAACAGCGCCAGCACCGCCAGCCCGGCGGTCCCGACGGCGAAGGAGATCAGGGCGGCGTTCACCGGCGAACCGACGGCGCCCATGAGCTTCGCATTGGTCGGGGCCTGCAGGGCGGTGGCGGCGCCGCCGACGACCACGGCCAGGATGGCGAGGAGGGAGGGGTTCATGCACGCTGGCTAGCACGCCGGGAGCGAGGCGACAGCCTTGAACCCGCGGCTCCGCCGCTCTATTGCCGGGGCGAACAAGGGGCACCCC
>Ga0233425_10002152_pt1 | contig 40050 bp, 38 predicted proteins | sample Watercolumn_Towu_2_FD_181712 | JGI IMG/M metagenome (GOLD analysis project Ga0233425, IMG submission 181712) | Freshwater microbial communities from Lake Towuti, South Sulawesi, Indonesia - Watercolumn_Towuti2014_140_MG | ecosystem: Environmental > Aquatic > Freshwater > Lake | place...
CTTACAATGCGCCGCATAGAGAACTTCCTGATTAACGTAACCGACAAGTACCTTTTCCAGAAGAAGTACGACTACAAGGAGCTTCTCAAGACATTCACATCCGAAGTCCTTACGGTATTGAATCTGGATAAGCTGATAAACCTCACGGTGGACAAGCTTACGGATACTATAAAGATAAGCTCCTGCGCGGTCCTTTTATTGGATAACGAAAAGCAGCAATTCAGCGTATCGGCTTCCCGTAATCTAAAAGACCAGTCCGTGTCATTGGTTAAGCCGGACGAGATAGTTACGTTCCTGGAGCACACTCAAGGGTATTTCCTTAAGAAGGAGTTTGCCGAGAAGAAGATATTCATACCTCCCCAGGTGCAGGAGATAATCGATAGGCTCAATGCCGAGCTTCTGATACCCATGATACTTCAGGATAAGACGATAGGCATATTATCTCTCGGCAAAAAGAAGTCGGACGAAGAATACACCCAGGACGATCTGGATATACTGCTGCCTCTGGCGCGTACGCTGGCGATAGCCATATCGAACGCGGAACTTTTTGATGATCTTGGCAAGGCGCAGGCCGAGGCGGCGCAGAAGGAGAAGATGGCGCTCATAGGGACGCTTGCGGCCGGAATGGCACATGAAATACGCAATCCGATCACTACCATAAAGATATTCGCGGAATATCTTAAAGAGAAGAAAGACGATCCTGAGTTTATTGCGAAGTTCGAAAAGCTTGTTCCGAAAGAGGTGGAAAAGATAAACAGCATGATAACCCACCTTCTGGAATTTTCAAAGCCAGCTGATTATAGATCTATGCAGGCCGTGGATCTGAAAGAACCGCTGGAAGAGGTGCTGGAGATACTGCAGGCGGAGATGGCCCTGAATGACATTTTGCTGAAAGACAGCATCCGGCACGTGTCGTCGATCAGCGGGAATAAGAAATATGTACAAGAGATAATGTTTAATCTGATACAGAATGCCGTTCATGCTATAGGCAGGAGGGGAACGATAACGATAACAGCCGAAGACTATCCCGGGAATGTTGAACTAAAAGTTAGCGATACCGGCTGCGGGATATCTGCGGAAAATCTGCAGCACATATTCGAACCGTTCTTTACTACAAAGATGGATTCAGAAGGTGTCGGTCTAGGCCTCTATGTCATAAAACAGCTTATGCTTAGGATGGGCGGCAATATATCGGTAGAAAGCAAGATGGGGGAGGGGACTACATTCTCTCTGAAATTCAGTAAAGCGGTTTAGGAGAGTTTCTTTACAGCGTTAAATATCTCGCCGCGATCGAAAGGTTTGACCATATAATCGGATGCGCCCGCATTGATAGCCTCTTTAGCAGTCTCGACGCTCTTATATCCACTAGTAACGAGGATCTTAAGATCGGACTTGATCTCTTTTAGTTTGCGCATCGTCTCTATTCCGTCGATCCTCGGCATCTTAATATCCATTATCGCGATATCCGCGTTGTTTTTCTTGAGGGCATCTATGGCTTCATTGCCGTTGGCGGCAAATAGAAGTTCATAATCTTTTTCGAATATCAGTCTAAGCGATTCTCTTATACCTTCCTCGTCATCACATATCAGAATAGTCTTTTTCATAGTCGATCTCCAGTTATAGCGCAGGCGGGGTAATGACGCAAATCATGCGCGCTTCGCCTGAGCCGGTATTTTTGAAGTAATGGGGAACAGACGAATCGAAATACAGCGTATCGCCCTTGCCTATCACGTATTTCTCATCGCCTATAGACGCCTCGATCTTCCCGTCTAAAACATAAGCGAACTTTTCGACGCCCGGCCTGGTCTCCTCCTTGTGCGTATTGCCGCCTTTCTGCATTCTGATCATCGTGGGCATCATCTTCTTGTTGAGTACGTTCGGGGCGAGCATCTCAGACGAGGAGCGTTTATCGTGGACGAATACGTCGGTGCGGGCCTTCTTCGTCTGGACGTCTACGGTCTTCGTGGAGGCTTCGAGGTCGCGGTAAAGGGCGGGCAGGGACACTTCGAGGGCTTTACAGACGCTCATATGAGACTCGAGCGTGCCGGTCATCTTGCCGTTTTCCATACGGCTGAGCGTCGCCAGGGCAACGCCGGACCTGGTCGACAACTCCAGCAGCGTCATCTTGCGTTCTTTGCGCAGTTTGCGTATTATTTCGCCGGCTTGCATATCGTTTCCTTTTTGAGAAGTATACCCTTGGTTTTTACTTTTGTCAAATAATATTGATGATAGCCGAATCTTGGAAATGAAGCTCTCCGGGCTAAAGCCCGGAGTTTCCATTCGCCTGTCGGCGTCCTTCGACAAAAGCTCAGGACGCCATCCTGAGCGAAGTCGAAGGATGGCGGAATCCTCCGAAGCAGAAAACCCGTTGGCCGCATAATACTGCGTCTGCAGCCGGCGCATTCATCCCCGGGCTCAAAAGCCCGGGGATTTCTGCGAAGGAGGATGAAGCTCTCCGGGCTTAAAAGCCCGGGGTCTTTTGCGAAGGAGGATAAAAAATCCGGACGTTTATTATGAAACGTCCGGATAAATTGAAAAAACACCAATGATATGTTAAACTGCTTTCGTGATCTTGCCGGCCTTGAGGCATTTCACGCAGACGAGAAGCCTTTGCGGGGTTCCGTTGACGATGGCGCGGACGTTCTTGAGGTTCGGGATGAACCGGCGCGGGTTTATGCCGGTGATCTTCTGTCCGACGCCGCCTTTTTTCTTTGCCAAACCGCGCCGGGTGATCTTTCGGCCAGCCACAGGCCTCTTGCCGCATATATCGCAGATTTTCGACATCTTTTATTGCTCCATTTTTGAGGGCTTATAGTAACACAGGCTAAATGCAGATGCAAGAAAAAAATAATCTCGATACACCGGTCAGGTATTTTAAGGGCGTGGGCCCCAAGCGCGGGGAGGAGCTCGCCGAACTTGGCATGAAGACCGTCCGGGACGTCCTATATTATCTCCCCTCCAGATACGAGGACCGCTCGAAATTTACCAGGATACGCGAGCTTAAGATCGGCCAGAGCCAGGCTGTAAAGGGAGAGGTGGTCTCCACCAGCTCCAGGCTTTCCAGGGCCGGGATGCCGATGTTCCAGATAACCGTCACGGACGGCACCGGTTTCGTGCATGCCGTATGGTTCAGGCAGCCTTATTTAAAGGACTATTTCCGCAAAGCCCAGCAGGTGATACTTTACGGCAAGGTCGAGCTTTACGATAAGGTGCAGATAATCAGCCCCGAATACGAGATACTGAAGGACCGCGCCGAAGGCTCGATCCATATGGGCAGGATAGTGCCGGTCTATCCCGCGGCGGGCAAGCTGACGCAGAAATATCTGCGCAACCTTACGTTCCTCGCCGTGTCGCAGTACGCGAGGCTCCTGCAGGAGAGGATGCCTACTTATATACTGGCGCGGGAGCGGATGGTGGATATAAAGTTTGCCATCCGCAACATACATTTTCCGTCGAGGTTCGACCATCTGGAGAAGGCTTATCGGAGGATAGTCTTCGAAGAGTTCTTTATGCTGCAGCTCGCCCTCGCCATCAGGAAGAGGTCCCAGAAAGAGGCCTCCGCCGGTTTCGGACACGTGGCCGCAGGAGAGCTGGTCGAGTCCTTCAAAAAGGCGATACCGTTCGAGCTGACAGGCGGACAGAAGAAGGCGATCGCCGATATCGAAAGGGACATGTCTTCGACGAAACCGATGAACAGGCTGCTGGAAGGCGACGTCGGGAGCGGAAAGACTATAGTCGCGGCGCATGCTCTGGTCCTGACGGTCCAGAACGGTTTGCAGGGGGTGATAATGGCGCCGACGGAAGTCCTGGCGCGCCAGCACGTTATAGCGCTGGGAGAGCTTCTTATGCCGCTGGGGATAAATGTGGCGCTTCTCATTGGGGGCATGGACCAGAAGGCGCGCGGCGCCGCATATTCGGATATAAAAGACGGCAAGATAGATATAGTGGTCGGCACGCATGCTGTGATACAGGATGAGGTCGAGTTCAAAAAGCTTGGGCTCGCCGTGATAGACGAGCAGCATAAATTCGGCGTCACGCAAAGATCCGTGCTGAAGGACAAAGGCTACAGCCCGCACATACTTGTAATGACGGCCACGCCGATACCCAGGACCCTGGCGCTTACCGTTTACGGGGACCTCGACGTTTCGGTGATACGCGAACTGCCGAAGGGCAGGAAGCCTGTCGTGACATACTGGGTGGAGGAGGAGAAGCGGCAGAAGGCTTACTGTTTTATACGCGAGGAACTATCCAAGGGAAGGCAGGCTTACATAATATGCCCTATGATAGAGGCTCCGGCCAAGGGCGTCCGGGCGATACCGGAAAAGCTGTTCAAGGCCAATACGAAGAACGTGACTGAAACTTTTGAGGATTTGAAGGGCGAGGCTTTTGCCGATTACAATTTAGGGTTGCTTCACGGCCGTATGAGTCCTAAAGAAAAAGACAAGATCATGAAGGACTTCAAAAAAGGCAGGATAGACCTTCTGGTCTCGACGGTGGTGATAGAGGTCGGCATCGACGTTCCGAACGCGACCGTCATGCTGATCGAGAATGCCGACAGGTTCGGGCTTTCGCAGCTCCACCAGCTGCGCGGGCGGGTTGGCCGGGGGGAGCACGAGTCTTACTGCATTCTGCTGGCCGATCCGGAGAACGACGAGGCCCGCCGCAGGCTTAAGGCGATCGAGGGCACCATCGATGGATTCCAGATAGCTGAGGCGGACCTGGAGATCCGCGGGCCCGGAGAATTTTTCGGCACCAGGCAGCACGGTTTGCCTGAAATCCGTTTTGGCAATATCATTAAGGATTTCAGCATAATGGAATCGGCCCGGAGAGAGGCGTTCGCCGTAGTGGCGGCGGATCCGGGCCTTTCCGAGGAGCACCACAAGCCTCTCAGGGCGAGTCTCAGGGAAAGATTTGCTGGCAGGCTTGACCTTCTGGGCGTGGCGTAGCGATAATATGCGGATAATCGGCGGACAGTTCAAGAGCAGGCTTATAGATATGCCGAAAGGCGTAGATATCAGGCCGACGCAGGACAGGGTACGGGAGGCGGTATTTAACATCCTGGCCGATATAAGCGGCAGGAGGGTGCTGGATCTGTTCGCGGGCAGCGGGGCTTTCGGTATAGAGTCGATATCCAGGGGCGCGGCGCACGCCACCTTCGTCGAAAACAACTTCAGGTGCGCCCAGACGATAAAGTCCAATCTGTCATCCCTCGATATACCGGATGGCGCCTATGATATTATTAAGGCAAATGCGCTCAGCGTCATGCCGAGGCTGGCCAGGGCAGGGGGAAGGTTCGACCTTATCTTCCTCGACCCCCCTTATTATCAGGATATGGCCAAAAAGTCCTTGATAAGCTTAGATTCTCATGATATATTATCGCAAACCGGTTTGGTCGTGGTGGAGCATTCCAGGAAAGATACCCTCGCATCAGACCTCAGGACCCTCGTGCTCGATAAAGAGCGTAAGTACGGGGATACTATGATCACGATATACAGAAAAGTCGCGCATGTCTAAAGCCAAGATAGCGGTATACCCCGGATCATTCGACCCCGTAACGAACGGTCATATAGACCTCATCGAAAGAGCGTCCAAAATATTCGATAAAGTCATAGTGGCGGTAGCGCACAGCAAGCCCAAGAACGTGCTCTTCAGCGTCGCAGAGCGCGTTGACATGCTCAAGGATGCCGTGAAGGGCATGGGTAATGTGGTCGTGGAAGACTTCGACGGGCTTGTAGTGGAATATGTCAAGAAGACCGGCGCGAACGTAATGGTGCGCGGTCTTCGCATGCTGTCAGATTTCGAATACGAATTTCAGATGGCGCTGACGAACAGGAAGCTGGCCGGCGACATAGAAACCATATTTATGATGCCCCACGAAGACTACTCTTACATTTCTTCGAGGCTCATCAAAGAGGCGGCGTCGTTCGGCGCGGATCTCGGAAATTTTATTCCAAAAAAGGTGGCCGGCGCCCTGAAGCAAAAATTGGCCTCGGCCAGAGGCCTCGGCGCATAGCATGCGCCGCGGCTTAATTAACTTTGGAAAGTGAGGGGTGGGTTTTGAGTATTCTCGACGACATACGCAGGAAGGCGGCGTCAAGGCAGAAGACGATAGTCCTGCCGGAAAGCGAAGACCAGAGGACGCTGGACGCGCTGCCGTACATTCTGGATAACAAGATCGCCAGGATAATATTGATAGGCCGGGAAGATGTCAGGAAGAAGATAAAGGCCAGGAATCTCGACGCATTGACCGTCATAGATCCTCTGACGTATAAAGACACCGAAGCGATAGCGAACGAGCATTACGAGCTGCGAAAGCACAAGGGCATGACGCTCGAGGAGGCCCGGGAGACGGTTCGCGAGGATTGGCTGACATTCGGCGCGATGCTCGTAAGGCGCGACGCGGCGCACGGTTTCGTCGGCGGGGCCAGCCATACCACAGCCGCTACGGTGAGGGCCGCGTTAAGATGCCTGAAGATAGACAAGAAGGTGGCGGTTGCCGCGGGATCGTTTTTGATGGAAGTGCCGAACTCCCCGTACGGAGAAAAAGGAATATTCATATACGCGGATTGCGGGGTCAATCCGGAGCCCAACGCCAGGCAGCTTGCCGGCATAGCGGTCCTGTCCGCCGACCTGTTCCAGCAGCTCGTCGGGAAGGCGCCTAAAGTGGCCTTCCTGAGCTATTCGAGCAAGGGCAGCGCCGAAGGGCCGCTGGTGGACAAGGTCAAGGAAGCGCTTTCCAGGGCCAAGGAGATGTCTCCGGACCTGCTGATCGACGGCGAGCTTCAGGTCGACAGCGCGCTCGTTCCGGAGGTGGCCAGGATAAAGTGCGGCGCCAGTCCCGTGGCCGGCCAGGCAAACGTGCTGATATTCCCGGACCTTAATTCGGGCAATATATCCTACAAGCTTACTCAGAGACTTGCCAATGCCAGGGCGGTGGGGCCGCTGCTTATGGGCTTCACCGAGCCGTGCAGCGACCTTTCTAGGGGATGCAGCGTCGAAGATATTATCGACGCCGTGGCCGTCACCGCGGTGAGAGACCACTGATGTTCATTCTGGTAATAAATTGCGGAAGCTCGTCCGCGAAGTATCAGCTGTTTGACATAGTCAGGCGAAGGGCCCTGGCCAGGGGCGTGGTAGAGCGCATAGGGTATGCCGGGGCGCACATGAAACAGCAGGCTCCCGGTAAGACCGTAAGCCGAAACGTTTCGTGCCCCGACCATTACGTAGCTATCCGCCTTATAGTCGACGCCCTGACGGATAAGAAGCACGGTGTCATAAAAGATAAGAGCGAGATCCGCGGCATAGGCCACAGGGTGGTACATGGCGGCGAGGAATTTAAGGCGTCGACCGTGATAACGCCCGAGGTAATGCGGTCGGTAGAGAAGTACAGCGAACTGGCGCCTTTGCATAATCCTCCGTCGCTATTGGGGATCCGGGCGTGCGCGAAGATACTGAAGGGTGTGCCCCAGGTAGCCGTTTTCGATACGTCTTTTCACCAGACGATGCCGTCCGAGGCTTTCCTGTACGGCCTGCCTTTCAGGCTGTATAAGAAGTACGGCATAAGGCGGTACGGTTTTCACGGGACGAGCCACAGGTTCGTCGCCGAAGAAGCCCCCAAGGTGCTGAAGCGCCCGGCTAAAGGGCTTAAGATCGTGACCTGCCATCTCGGCAACGGCTGCAGCATGGCGGCGGTCATGGACGGGAAATCGGTCGATACGACCATGGGTTTCACCCCGCTCGAAGGGCTTATGATGGGGACGCGTTCGGGCGACCTGGATCCGGCGGTGGTATTCTTCCTGATGGAGAAGGAGAAACTTTCGCCCGATCAGATAAGCGCGATACTGAATAAAGAGAGCGGCATTCTCGGCGTGTCGGGCGTAAGCAACGACATGCGCGACGTATTGGCGGCCTCCCGCGGTCGCGGCGCCGCGGCCTCCAGGGCCAGGCTTGCTCTGGATATGTTCATATACAGGATCGAGAAGTATATAGGCGCTTATCAGGCGGCGATGGGCGGACTGGATGCGGTGATATTTACCGCCGGCATCGGGGAAAATAACCCGTGGCTGATAAAGCGGATAGAGAAGGACATGAGAGGCGTGGTTTCGAAGAAGACGCGATTTTTGGTTATACCGACCAACGAGGAGCTTTTGATAGCCCGGGACACGTACAGAATAGTAAGAAGCGCATAGCGCACGGTACAAAACGCAAAGTAAGAATATGAACGGGAGGAACGATGCCAAATCCGAAACGCAAACATTCAAAGGCGAGGCGCGACAAGCGCAGGAGCGCGAACAGCAAAGTGTACGCCTCCAATCTTGCCGTCTGTTCTAATTGCAAAAAACCCAGAATGCCTCATAGGGTATGCCGGTACTGCGGGTATTATAACGGCAAGCCCGTTCTGATAATCGAGACGGCTGCCGAGAAGAAGAAGTAGTTTTTTACCAGTGATCCTGGTTTTAAAACTATAGGGAGGGTTGGGTGAAGATAGTAGTCGATGCTATGGGCAGTGACAGAGGCCCCGCGGTGGAGGTAGAAGCCGCTATACAAGCCGCCAACGAGTACGGCCATGATATTTTGCTCGTCGGTGACGAGACCCTCATCAGGGCCGAGCTGAAAAAGCACGGCAAGACATCCCATAAGATATCGGTGCTGCACGCGCCGGAGCGTATAGAGATGCACGAGCCGGCGGCGCTGTCGGTCAGGCGCAAGAGGCAGTCCTCCATAGTGGTCGGATTGGACGTCGTGAAGCGTGACGAGGCCGACGGTTTCGTCAGCGCCGGGAATACCGGAGCGGTCGTCTGCGCGGCGACGCTGTCTCTGAGGCTCTTGCCGGGCGTGGAGCGCCCCGGCATAGGGATCGTAATACCGACGATGAAGGGGACCACCCTCATAATCGACGTCGGCGCCAACATCGATCCGAAGCCGATCCATCTTTTCCAGTACGCCGTAATGGCCCACGCCTATTCCAAATACATACTCCACAAGCCCAACCCGTCCGTAGGCCTTTTAAATGTCGGCGAGGAGGAGACCAAGGGCACCGACTTCATAAAGGAGACCCACACGCTTCTCAGCGAATCAAAACTTAATTTCAGCGGCAACGTCGAGGGGCGCGACATATACGTCGGCAATTCCGACATCATACTTTGCGACGGTTTCGTGGGTAACGTTATACTGAAAGTCTCTGAGAGCATAATAGACACCCTCGTAAAGCTCGTTAAGCAGGAGATAAAATCGAGCGTAATAGCTTCCGTCGGCGCGGCGCTGGCCATACCGGCGTTCAATTCACTAAAGCGGAAGATGGATTACGCCGAATATGGCGGGGCGCTTCTTCTGGGTATAGACGGCCGTTGCATCATAGCCCACGGATCATCGAACCCGAAAGCGATAAAAAACGCGATCCGCGTGGCGGCCGAGTCAAAGACCCAGGACGTTAATAAACACATAGTCGAGGAGCTGGAGACGTTATAAAGTATGTGCCAAGGCAAGCGCGCAGGGATAATAGGGCTGGGCAAGTATCTTCCCGAGAAGAGGATGACAAATAAGGATATCGAGAAGATCGTGGACACCACCGACGAGTGGATAATATCGCGGACCGGCATCAAAGAGCGCCGCATGGCAAAGGATGACGAGGCGACGAGCGATATGGCTACCGAGGCGACCAAGCGCGCCCTTGAGAACGCCGGTCTGAAGGCCGAAGATATAGATCTGATAATAGTCGCGACCATAACCCCCGACATGTTCTTTCCCGCCACGGCATGCCTGGTCCAGCAGAAGATAGGCGCGCGCGCGATCCCGGCTTTCGATATCAGCGTGGCGTGCTCCGGTTTCATATACGGCCTTGCCATAGCCAACCAGTTCATAAGCAGCGGCGCGTATAAGCACGCCCTGGTCGTGGCCGCCGAGAAGCTGTCGTCCATAACCGACTGGTCCGACCGCAACACCTGCGTCCTGTTCGGCGACGGGGCGGCCGCGGCGGTGCTTGGGCCGGTGGATAAGGGCGGGATACTCTCGGTTTATCTCGGGGCCGACGGAAGGCAGGGGGAATTGATAAAGCTTCCCGCCGGAGGTTCCCGCATGCCGGCCACGAAGAAGACCGTGGATGAAAAACAGCATTTCATAAAGATGAACGGCTCGGAGCTGTTCAAGCACGCCGTGAGGATAATGGCGGACGCCGCGCTTGAGGCGACCAGGCCGCTCGGGATAACGGCCGAGGACATAAGCCTGGTCATACCGCACCAGGCCAATATCAGGATACTCAGCGCGGCAGCCAAAAGAATGGGGCTGTCCGAAGACAAGATATACCTGAATATCGAAAAATACGGAAATATGTCCGCGGCCTCGAGCGCGATCGCCCTTGTAGAGGCGGTCGAAGAGGGCAGGATAAAGAAGGGCGAGAAGATACTTCTCGACGCTTTCGGCGGCGGCCTCACATGGGGAGCGATAGTAATAGAATGGTAGATACCGCGCTTATATTCCCGGGACAGGGCGCCCAGTACGTCGGCATGGGCAGAGATCTTTACGAAAGTTTCCCGCAGGCCAAGGAGGTCTTCGACAGGGCCGGATCGATACTGAAGTTCGATATAAAGAAACTTTGCTTTGAGGGCCCGCAGAACGAGCTTTCCGCGACCAACAACAGCCAGCCCGCCATACTCACCGCAAGTGTCGCCGCCCTCAGGGCGCTGGAGGCGTCCGCGCTTTACGGCCAATACACCCCCAGGTTCAGCCTTGGGCTAAGCCTGGGCGAATATACCGCTCTTGTGGCCGCCGGCAGCATATCATTCGAGGACGCGCTCGTCCTGGTGAGGAAGCGCGGCGAATACATGGAGGATGCGTCAAAGAAGAACCCCGGAAAGATGGCCTGCGTGATCGGCATGGAGATAAAGGCCGTCGAGGATCTCTGCAAAGGGTTCGGATGCGAAATAGCCAACCTGAATTGCCCCGGGCAGGTGGTGGTGTCGGGAAAGACCAACAACATCGAACTATTTGCCAGTTTTGCCAAAGAGAAGGGCGCCAAGCGCGTGCTAATGCTAGATGTGAGCGGACCTTTCCATTCATCCCTGATGACCGTCCCGCGCGATAAATTAAAAGATTATATCGACAAGGTCCGGATAGCCGCTCCCGCAATACCTTTTATCAGCAATGTCGACGCCAAGGTCCAGGCGGATCCCGCCAAAATAAAAGAGAATCTTATAATGCAGGTCAACTCCAAGACGCTTTGGGAGGAGTCCGTAAAACTTGTGGCCGCAAGCGGCGTGAAGACTTTTCTCGAAATAGGGCCGGGGCAGGTGCTGAAGGGCCTTCTGAAGAAGATAGACCCTAAGCTCGAAGTTAAGAACGTGAGCGCTTGTCAGGATATTCAGGCCGCGGCGCCCGATCCCCAGTCTCCGGCGGCAAATTAAACGAAAGGACCCGATATGGGAAAATCGATAAAAGGCACAAAGACCGAGAAGAATCTGCTGGCGGCGTTTGCGGGCGAATCGCAGGCCCGCAACAGATACACATACTTCGCTTCCGCCGCGAGAAAAGAGGGGCTGGAACAGATAGCGAACATATTCGCGGAAACGGCGGAGAACGAAAAAGAGCACGCAAAAGTCTTCTTTAAGCATCTTGAGGGGGGAGAAGTCACCATAACGGCCGCCTATCCGGCCGGCGCTATAAAAGACACAAAGTCCAACCTTGAAGCGGCCGCGGCCGGAGAGAATATGGAATGGACGACGCTTTACTCCGACTTCGCCAAGACCGCAAAGGAGGAGGGCTTCCCGGAGGTGGCTAGGTCTTTCGAGCAGATATCTAAGGTCGAGAAGTTTCACGAGGCGAGGTACCGGAAGCTTATAGCCAATATAGAGAATAAAGAGGTGTTTAAGCGCGGCTCGCCGGTGAAGTGGCATTGCATAAACTGCGGCTATGTGGCAGAGGGCAAGGAGCCGCCGAACGAGTGCCCGGCCTGTAAGCACCCTCAGGCCTTCTACGAGATACTCGCGGAGAACTTTTAGTCCGAAGATTGCATCTCCGGCGGGTGGAACGCCGTAGATCAACCCGGGGGAGGCTTCGCCCGTAATGCCCGCAACCAAGATAGCTCTCAGCGACAGGATATCGTACCAGGCCGGATCTATCGTCAGCCAGGAGATAGTTTCCAAGAAGGCCGGCACCATAACGCTCTTCGCTTTCGACGCCGGCCAGGGGCTGAGCGAACATACCGCTCCGTTCGACGCGGTGGTCGAGATCGTCGACGGAGAGGCCGAGATAACGGTCTCCGGCAAGACGGTAACGGCCGGGGCGGGAGAGCTGGTAGTGATGCCCGCGGAGGAGCCTCACTCGCTCTCGGCGAAAAAAAGATTCAAGATGCTGCTCATAATGATCCGCAGCTAAACAAAGACAAATCTTTATGCCATTCCGGCCGGAAGAGGTCCTCTTTTCCCCGACCACAGACTGCAACCTTAGATGCGCGCACTGCGCGGTTCCGCGGTCTAAGAATATACTTCCCGAAAAATACGCGAAGCGTTTCCTGCGCGAATGCGCGGCCATCGGCGTCCGGAGGGTCGGATTTACCGGAGGGGAGCCTTTTTTGACGCCGCGTTTCCTTGCAGCGCTTGTAAAGACAGCGGTGAAGGAAGGCCTTCTGTTTGGCAGGATAATGACGAACGCCGTGTGGTGGCCAGACCAGCGCTCACTCAAAAAGGTTTTGACGGCTCTTTACAAGGCCGGCTATGACGGAGACATCTGTGTCAGTGTCGACGCGTTTCACGCCCAGGACATGCGGAAGGTGGCCCGTTTCATAAGATGCGCCGACTCGATATGGAAGCGGCCGGATATGGTATCTATAGCCTGCGTTTCCGGCGCGCGGGACAAAGAGAGCGCCGGGATGATCCGATCCCTTGCGCGGCTTGTTGACGGCACGGTGACGAAATCTCCGCTGGGCAAGCCTTACATAAAGAGCCGGGGCCTTTTTATAAAGATCATGGACATAGATCTCGCTCCCACAGGAAAAGCTTCAGCCGTAAAAGATCCCTGGGGCGGGAGATGGTTTAAAGACGATAATTGTAAAGGGCCCGGCAATGCATTCCTGGTGATGCCGGACGGGTCCGTGAAACCGTGCTGCGGATACGCGTCCGATATCGACGCGCTTACGGTCGGAAATATAAGGTCCGATTCGGCCAAAGACGTCATGGACAACTTGCGCGCGAACAGGTTCGTCCGCACAGTATTCGATTCCGGCCTGGGCGTTATCAGGAAAAGGCTCGAACGCCTGGAGGTCCGTTTCCCGGCAAAGACGTCGAGCCACTGTTTTTTCTGCGAGTATCTGCTGACCAATATCCCGAAGGGAGTGCTGGAAAAATGTTTAGACAAATGAAGGCCGTTTTTTTTAGCTTCTGCGTGGCCGCGGCTATGCTGATTGCGGTGTGCCGCGCCGGCGGCGCGGCACAGGAGCTCAATGCTTCGAAAGATTGCAAGAGACTGGACATAAAAGTGGCCGGGCAGGTAAGTGTGCCCAGGTGCTATCACGAAGGTCTTTATTACGACGGCAAGGCGCTATGGCTCTCAAACGGCGAGGGCGGGAATACCTGGGTTGTTGACGTAGAAACCGGCGCAGTCCTGTCGGAGATAAAGGGCGTCGCGGATTTTACCGAGGCGGTGACGGCCAGAGGGGACGGCACTTTCTATACTACGGAATGGTATGCAAAAAGCGTTTACCGCGTGCGGCTTGAAGGGGGCGCATTTGTCGTAGATTCGAGCGTCTGCGTCGAGCCTTCCCATCCCGCCGGCGCGATCTGGAACGGCAAGCGCCTTTACGTCGTAGCGTGGGATCGCGGAATATGGGGGACAAAATTCAGTCTTCTAGAAATGGACGACAGTATGAGCGTGATCCGGAAGGTCCCCATCAGGGCGATGCAGGAGCCCTGCCAGCTGGCATGGGACGGTAAATATCTCTGGATGTCCAGCTGGTACGACCGGAGGGTGTACAAGGTCGACGTGGAAAGGATGGAGGCGATCGGATACTTCTGCTCGCCTGTCGAGAGGACCACCGGCATAGCATGGGACGGTAAGTATCTTTGGTTGACGGCGACTCACGGCGACCTGTACAAGATCGAGATACTAACGAAGTGAAGCTCCATGGCCTTACGGCCATGGCATATTTTAACGCGGGATCCCGATCTCTGCCATGGAGCGGAATCCCGCCCGAAGGCCATTCATCCACACCCTCACGGGTATGGCCTTCTGGCTGCGGGGTAAAATCCGGACATGGCATAATGCTGGCGGACTAAAAAGAAAATTGACATCTCCGTCGGCCCTGTGATATAGTGGGCTTCTTATAGTAAAATTATAATATATAATCATGAGCAAGATAAGGAATATAGGCATAATAGGCGACGGGGGCTGGGGGACGACCCTCGCTGTTCTGCTTTCCAAAAAAGGGTTTAGTACCGCACTCTGGGGAGCTTTCCCGGATTATGTTGAAGAGGTAAGGGAGATCAGGGAGAATATCAGATTCCTCCCCGGGGTAAAGATACCGGAGTCCGTAAATCTGACATCCGAGATGGATGAGGCCGTGCGCGGCAGGGAGATGATCGTTCTCGCTTCGCCTTCGCAATTCACTCGCGGTGTGCTAATGATGCTCAGGATGGAGGACCTGTCCGGGAAGGCGTTTGTCAGCGTTACTAAGGGCATAGAGAACGATACTCTGAAGACCATGTCCCAGGTTTTTGATGAGGTCATAGGCGCGCATCCTCTGGCGGTACTTACGGGACCTACGATAGCGCTCGAGGTCGCGAACGGCGTCCCGACGACGGCCGTAGTTTCTTCAAAGAACTCCGAGCTTTCCGCAGAGGCGCAAAACGTCTTCTCGACCGACCGGTTCAGAGTCTACACAAATGACGATATTACGGGCGTCGAGATAGGCGCTGCGATCAAGAACGTTATAGCGATAGCCGCCGGAGCGACCGATGGTCTCGGTTACGGCACGAACGCGAAGGCGGCGCTTCTCACCAGGGGTCTTGTGGAGATAGTCAGGCTGGGCGTCGCGATGGGAGCGAAGCGAGAGACTTTCTACGGGCTCAGCGGGCTCGGTGACCTCACCACTACATGCATAAGCCAGTATTCCAGGAACAGGTGGCTTGGCGAGGAGATCGGCAGGGGTAAGCGGCTCGCGGATATATTGAAAGAGACTGCCATGGTAGTGGAGGGCGTGGCTACCGCGCGCGCGGCTAACGACCTCGCGAAGAAATACAAAGTGGAGATGCCGATAACATCCGAGATATATAAGGTCCTGTACGAGAACAAGGACCCCAAGAAGGCCGTGCACGATCTTATGACCCGGCCTCCGAAATCGGAACGCGAATATTAGATCGGTCATTGTCATTTGTATTTTGCAGTTTGTCATTCGTCATTGTATTACGTCGGGGCGTAGCGCAGATGGCTAGCGCACTTGCTTGGGGTGCAAGGGGTCGGCGGTTCGAATCCGCCCGCCCCGACCATAGGTTTTGCTTTTGTTTTGCGCAGGCAAAACTACGTCGCATTCTGGCGAGACAGATTTCGAAGAAATCTGGCCGCCGCTTAGAATGCGACGAAAAGAGTAGGACGCCACATGAAAAAAGTTAAGGTCGGGATTATCGGTTTCGGTACCATAGGCGCCGGCGTGGTCATGGCGCTAAAGTCCAAAAGAGCGCTGTTGAAGGCCAGGAGCGGCATAGATATATCGATAGCCGCGATATGCGACAAGGACCTGAAGACAAGGCGCCCCGTAAAGGTTGACAAGAAGCTGCTCACCAGGTCGATCGGCAGGATCATGTACGATCCGGATATCGATATAGTCGTTGAGCTCGTAGGCGGGATAACTCCGACGAAAGATATGGTCCTGGAAGCCCTCCGTCAGGGCAAGCACGTCGTAACGGCCAATAAGGCGCTTCTGTCCGAGGCCGGAGGCGAGATATTCGCCCTGGCCAACGCTCTCGGCCTTACCGTGGGATTCGAGGCTTCTGTAGGCGGAGGCGTGCCGATAATAAGATCCCTGAAGGAAAGCTTTATCGCGGACAGGATAGACCTGATCTACGGGATAATAAACGGAACCAGCAATTTTATCCTTTCCAGGATGGCCGAAGAATCGATATCTTTTGCCGACGCGTTAAAGCTTGCGCAGGATAAGGGCTACGCGGAACGCGATCCTCGCCTGGATATCAGCGGCGGGGATTCGGCCCACAAGCTTTCCATACTCGCTCTTCTCGGTTTCGGAGTTAAAGTAAAACCTGCCGATATTTACACCGAAGGCATAACCGGCATTGAACAGGATGATATAGAATACGCGAAAGAGATGGGTTACGCTATAAAGCTTCTTGCTATAGCTAAGCGCTCAGGTAAGTCACTCGAACTCAGGGTGCATCCTACGCTCATACCGAGCTCGCGTCTGCTGGCCGGCGTCAGCGGAGTCTACAACGCGATATTCGTCAAGGGCGACCTCGTGGGAGACAATCTCTTCTACGGCAAGGGCGCCGGCGCGGAGCCGACATCAAGCGCGGTTGTAAGCGACATAGTCGCCATAGCCAAGGCCATGGCGGGCGGTTCCAGGAAGATCGAGGACGGGATAATAATAAACAGAGACATCGACGGCATAAAGAAGATGGACAGGGTAACCACCAGGCACTACATAAAATTCCTGGCCGTCGACAAGCCCGGCGTCCTGACAAGGATATCCGGCATACTGGCAAAGAACGATATAAGCATCGCGAGCGTTACCCAGAAAGAGCGCAAGGCCGGCGACATGGTCCCGATAGTGATGATGACCCATGAGGCGGCGGAGAAAGATATGGCGAAGGCCTTGAAAGAGATAGGCGCTCTCAAGATCGTTCGCAAAAAGCTTGTACGGATAAGGGTAGAGGATTGATCCGGTTATTTTTCTGAAGTATCCGGTCATCCTTTGTCTCCGGCAAAGGACTGGGATAGGCTTATGTGGAAGGGTTTAATAGAAGAGTACAGGAAGTATCTGCCGGTAAGCGCTAAGACGCCGGTGGTTACGTTGAAAGAAGGCAACACGCCGCTGTTGTACGCGTGCCATATCTCCGCGTTATTAGGCAAGTACGTTGAAGTCTATCTGAAGTACGAAGGGCTGAACCCTACCGGTTCTTTCAAGGACAGGGGCATGACGATGGCCATTTCGAAGGCCCTCGAGGAAGGCTCGAAGGTCGTCATGTGCGCCTCGACCGGCAATACCTCGGCGTCGGCCGCCTGTTATTCGGCGAAGGCCGGCCTGAAATGCGTAGTCCTCATACCCGAGGGGTCGATAGCGCTCGGGAAGCTTTCGCAGGCCGTCATCCATGGCGCCAAGGTCATCGCGATAAAAGGCAACTTTGACGACGCGCTCACCCTGGTGCGGGAGATAACCGGAAAGTATCCCATAACCCTCGTCAATTCGCTGAACCCGTACCGCATAGAGGGGCAGAAGACCGGATCGTTCGAGATATGCGACGCGCTGGGCGCCGCTCCGGAATTTCACGCGATCCCCGTCGGCAACGCCGGCAACATAACGGCCTACTGGAAAGGTTACAGAGAATACAAAGCCGCCGGGATATGCGGCCGGCTGCCAAAGATGCTGGGATTCCAGGCCGAAGGATCGGCCCCCATAGTATTAGGCCACCCCGTGAAGGATCCGAAGACCATAGCTACCGCGATCAAGATAGGCAACCCGGCCAGCTGGAAACAGGCCGAGGCGGCCAGGGACGAATCCGGCGGGCTCATCGACACGGTCACCGACGACGAGATCATGGACTCTTACAAGCTGCTTGCGGCTAAAGAGGGCGTCTTTGTCGAGCCGGCAAGCGCCGCCAGCGTCGCTGGAATCCTGAAATTGCACAAAAGAGGATACTTTAAAGGCGTCAAGTCAAAGACCCGGATCGTCTGCGTCCTGACCGGCCATGGCCTTAAAGATCCCGACAGGGCGATAGCCAGCGTCGAGAAGCCCGTCGTGCTCGAGCCGGACGCGAAGTCCATATTGAGAGAGACAGGTCTATGAAATACGCTATATTGGTCGGCGACGGGATGAGCGATTATCCCATACCGGAACTCGACAACAGGACGCCTCTGGAGGTCGCAAAGATACCAAATATAAACGATATCGCAAAGAACGGCACTATCGGCCTGGTCAGGACGGTCCCGTCCGGCATGAAGCCCGCCAGCGATGTCGCGAACCTGGCGATCATGGGCTACGATCCAAAGACCTATTATACCGGAAGAGGGCCCCTGGAGGCGGCGAACATAGGCGTCGAACTCGCCGAAAACGAGGTCGCTTTCAGGTGCAACCTGATAACGGCCAATAGCGACGTCCTGGCGGACTACAGCGCCGGGCATATTTCGGACAAAGAATCCACGACCCTGATATCTTTCCTCGACGAGAAGCTCGGCTCCGACAGAATAAAGTTCTATCACGGCAAAAGCTACAGGCACCTGGCAGTGATAAAGACTCGCTCCAAGGATGAGATGCGGGACCTGATGAAGGCCTCCTGCGTTCCGCCGCACGATATAAGCGGCGGCGGCATCTCCGGCCATTTGCCGAAAGGCAAGGGCTCGGACGAACTGGTAAGATTGATGAAGGAGTCGAGGGCGATACTCGATAAGCACGAGATAAACAAGGTCAGGATCGACCTGGGCGAGAACCCCGGCAATATGATATGGCTGTGGGGCCAGGGAGCCAATCCGAATATGCCGACTTTCAAAGGCATGTTCGGCCTGGACGGCTCCGTAATATCCGCCGTAGACCTTGTCAACGGCATCGGCAAGCTCGTAGGCCTGGATGTAATCAAGGTGCCGGGAGCGACCGGATATTACGATACGAATTACCAGGGTAAGGGCGAGTACGCTGTAAAGGCTCTGGAAGGCAAGGATTTCGTATTTGTGCATGTCGAGGCCCCGGACGAGGCCGGCCATAACGGCGAGGTGCGGGAAAAGATAAAGGCGATAGAGAATTTCGACCGGCACGTCGTGGGCGCCGTATGGAATTATCTTAAGGCGACCGATGATTACCGTATAATGGTCCTGTCGGACCACGCGACGCCGGTTATGATCAGGACGCATGTTTCGGACCCGGCTCCATTTGTAATGGCCGGTAATGGAGTGCTTCATAACGGATTCACGGCCTTTAGTGAAGCTAACGCGAAGTCGTCCAAAGTGATATTCAAGTCCGGGGCGGCGCTTACGGAAGCGTTCATAAAAAAATAGGCTTGGGCATTTCAGAGAAATGCCCAGCCATCTGACGCCAGAGGCGTCAGATAGAGACAAGAGAGATCGATATGTCGAAAGGTATAATAGTCCAGAAGTACGGCGGCACGAGCGTCGCCGATGTCGCGAGGATACAGAACGTCGCCGAGCGCGTGGTGCGCGCCAAGCGCGAGGGTTACGATGTCGTCACCGTCGTATCCGCCCTGGGGGACACGACCGACAATCTCATAGGGCTTGCCCTGCAGATAACGTCCAATCCCCCCGACCGCGAACTGGATATGCTCGTGTCTACCGGAGAGCAGGTGTCTTGCGCGCTCCTCGCCATGGCTATACACAAGCTCGGAGAGGACGCCATATCGTTCACCGGGGCGCAGGTGGGAATAATAACCGACGACTCTTTCACCAAGGCGCGGATAGTGGATATAAACGCCAAGCGCATAGTCGAAGCGTTGAAAGAGAAGAAGATAGTGATAGTCGCCGGATTCCAGGGCGTCAATATGAACCAGGATATCACGACGCTCGGCCGCGGCGGATCGAACCTTACGGCCGTGGCGCTGGCGAAGGTGCTCGACGCCAGGTCATGCGAGATGAATACCGATGTGGAGGGGGTCTTCACCGCCGACCCACGGATCGTAAAGGACGCCAGGAAGATAGACAGGATAAGCTACGAGGAGATGTTCGAGCTCGCTTCATCCGGAGCGCAGGTCCTTCAGCCGCGCTCCATAGAGTTCGCCATGAAGTTCGGCGTACCGATACAGGTAAGATCGAGTTTTTCAAACAAGACAGGCACAATAATTTCCAGGGAGGTAAGAGCGATGGAAGAGATAGTGGTCTCGGGCGTTGCGTTGACCAAAGACGAAGCGAAGGTAACCATATGCGATGTCCCGGACAAACCCGGCATCGCGGCCAAGATATTCAAGGATATAGCCAAGCAGGACATAAACGTCGATATGATAGTGCAGAACGTGTCCAGGACGGGGGCGACCGACCTTTCGTTCACGGTGCCGGCGTCGGACCTGAACAAGACTATAAAGGTGGCCAGGGAGATCTCGGCAAAGGTCAGGTCGGGCGATGTCACTTTCGACAAGGAGATCGCGAAGGTGTCGATAGTCGGAATAGGCATGAAGAGCCATTCCGGCGTAGCCGCGAACATGTTCGAGGCGTTGGCGTCCAAAGGTATAAACATAGAGATGATATCCACAAGCGAGATAAAGATATCGTGCGTCGTCAATAAGAAGCGCGGCGAGGACGCCGTGAGGGCTATCCACTCGAAGTTCGGATTGGGCAAGAAGAAGGGTTAATACGGCTCGCCGCCGGAGTCCGGCGCGGCAAGCGAGAGGCGATATGAAAAATATCGAATTATACGACACGACATTAAGGGACGGGGCGCAGTCGGAGGGAATCTCGTTCTCCGTAGTGGACAAGCTCAAAATATGCGAGAAGCTCGATGAGCTGGGTGTCCATTTCATCGAGGGAGGATGGCCGGGGGCCAACCCCAAGGATGTCGATTTCTTCAAAAAGGCCAAAGCGCTTAAACTGAGGAACGCCGGGCTGGTGGCGTTCGGCAGCACCCGTCACGCCGGTACCAAGGCCTCCCGGGATAAGGTCCTCAAGGGGCTGCTTGCAGCCGGGACCAGGTACATCACCATCTTCGGCAAGGCGTGGGATCTTCACGTAACCGATGTTTTGAAGACAAGCCTCGACGAGAACCTGAAGATGATCGGCGACTCGGTGGCGTTCCTGAAATCGAGCGGCAAAAAAGTCTTTTACGACGCGGAGCATTTCTTCGACGGGTTCAGTTCCAATAAGGAGTACGCTCTGCGCACGTTACGCGCCGCCGCGGATGCCGGCGCCGACAGGATAGTGCTGTGCGATACGAACGGCGGCACCATCACTTCGCGGATATTTGAGATAGTCAAAGAGGTCAAGGCGCAGATCAGGGCGCCTCTGGGTATACACGCGCACAACGACTGCGACATGGCCGTCGCAAACTCGGTAGCCGCCGTCCAGGCCGGGTGCGTACAGGTCCATGGCACGGTCAACGGCTACGGCGAACGGTGCGGCAACGCCAATATAATATCGATCCTCGCCAACCTGAAACTTAAGCTGGGCATGGATTGCGTATCCGATCTGCAGCTGCGCGAGCTGACCGAAGTGGCCAGGTTCGTCGCCGAGGTATGCAATATGAAGATAGAGGATAACGAGCCTTTTGTTGGGACCAGCGCGTTTGCCCATAAGGCCGGGGTCCACGTTAACGCCATTCTGAAGAACTCCAGGACGTATGAACATGTCGATCCGCGGACGCTGGGAAATCACAGGCGGCTGCTCGTATCCGAATTGTCCGGCAAGTCCACGGTCCTGAAGAAGGCCGGGGAGATGGGCGTAGATCTGGGCAAGGATCCCGAGAAGTCCAAGATCATCCTGAAGACGCTGCAGGATATGGAGCACAAGGGGTACCATTTCGAGGTGGCCGAGGCGTCGCTGGAACTTCTGGTCAAGCGTATAATGAAAAAGTTCAAGGATTTCTTCGAACTCGAAGACTTCAGGGTCATAATCGAGAAGCGTAAGGACGGCAAGATGTCGTCTGAGGCGACCATCAAGCTGAAGGTGGGCAGAGAGCTTGAGCACACGGCCTCTCTAGGCGACGGCCCCGTCAACGCCCTCGACAGCGCGCTCCGCAAGGCGCTCAAGAAATTTTATCCGAAGATAGCCGAGATGCACCTGACCGACTATAAGGTCAGGGTCCTGGACGAGAAAGAGGGCACCGCGGCGCGGGTCAGGGTCCTCATCCAGTCGCAGGATACGTCCGATTCCTGGTGGACCATGGGCGTCTCGGAGAATATTATCGACGCCTCATGGCAGGCGCTCGTCGACTCGGTCGAGTATAAGCTTCTCAAAGATTCGAAGGCCTAAGACAGGTCTGAGGTGCGATATGATAAAGAAAGTTACGCTTGGCGAAGAGATAACGGTAACGGCTAAGAATAAGGTCGGGGTGCTGGCCGATATAGCGACGATGCTCGCCAACAAGGGGGTCAACGTAGAGTCGGCGCTAGGATTTCAGGCGGGCTCGACGGCGAAGCTCATGCTTGTCACTAGCGCGAATCTTATTGTCGTAGGTGAGCTGAAGAAACGCAAGTTCAAGTCAGTCAAAGAGGCGGAAGTCGTCATGATAGGGCTCGAGGATAAGCCGGGCGCTCTCAAGATAGTTACTACCGAGCTTAAGAAGGCGAAGATCGACATAAAATACCTTTACGTGACTACGATGCCTTCGGCCGTTAACGCGGCCAGGATGGTCATACAGACCAGCGACAATGAGAAGGCGATGGCAGTCCTCTCCAAGTATACCAATCAACCAGAATAACTAGCATGGAAGAGCTTCCTAAAGCATATAATCCTCACGACGTCGAGGACAGAATCTATAAGTCGTGGGAGGATAAAGGCTGTTTTAAGGCCAGGCCCGATCCGTCCAAAAAATCCTATTCGATCGTAATCCCTCCGCCCAATATCACCGGCATCCTCCATATGGGCCACGCCCTCAACAACACGATCCAGGATATATTGATACGTTTTAAGCGCATGCAGGGGTGCGAATCCGAATGGATGCCCGGCACCGACCACGCGGGCATAGCGACCCAGAACGTCGTCGAGCGCAAGCTCGCCAAGTCCAATATCAGGCGTTCCGATCTCGGGCGCGAAAAGTTTGTGGACGAGGTGTGGAAGTGGCGGGATGAGTACGGCTCCACGATAATTAAGCAGCTCAAGAAACTCGGCTGCTCATGCGACTGGGAGCGCACGCGTTTCACCATGGACGAGGGGCTGTCAGAAGCGGTGCTTGACGTTTTTATTAAGTTGCACGATAAAGGCCTTATATACAGAGGTAACTACATAATAAACTGGTGTCCCAGATGCCATACGGCGCTATCGGATGAGGAGTCGCAGCACAAGGACGTCGACGGGATGCTCTATTACATCAAGTATCCCATCAGAGGATCCACCAGGAATAATGACGATCATGTGGTGATCGCCACCACAAGGCCCGAGACGATGCTCGGAGACGTCGCGATAGCGGTAAACCCGAAAGACAAGCGGTATAAAGGACTGAAAGACAAAGTGGTCCTTCTGCCGATACTGAACCGCGAACTGAAGGTGGTTTACGACAGCCTCGTCGATATGAAGTTCGGGACGGGCGCGCTTAAGGTAACTCCGGCGCACGATCCTGTCGACTTCGAGCTCGGCCTGAAATATTCCCTCGAGCAGCTGAACGTGATGAACGGCGACGCCACGATCAATGAGGCCGGCGGCGAATACGAAGGGCTCGACCGTTTCGAGGCCCGCGAGGCGATAGTCGAGGACCTGAAGGAGCGGGGGCTGTTCATAAAGAGCGAGCCTCACCGCCATGCCGTGGGACATTGCTACCGCTGCCATACGATGGTCGAGCCAAGGTTGTCCCCGCAATGGTTTGTAAAAATGAAGCCCCTGGCCAAACCCGCCATAGAGGCGGTCAAAGACGGAAGGATAACCTTCTATCCGGCCAGATGGACGAAGGTTTACCTGGACTGGATGGAGAACATACGCGACTGGTGCATATCACGGCAGATATGGTGGGGGCATCGTATACCCGTATACTATTGCAATAATTGTATCCATAGCGACAGAGATCAAAAAATCGGCAAAGGCATCATAGTTTCCAAGACCAGGCCGGATAAATGTCCGGATTGCGGATCGGCCGAACTGGAACAGGACCCGGACGTCCTCGACACATGGTTCTCTTCCTGGCTCTGGCCGTTCTCGACTTTCGGCTGGCCGAAACAGACCCCGGAGCTGAAATATTTCTATCCTACCGACGCGCTCGTAACGGCGCAGGAGATAATATTCTTCTGGGTGGCCAGGATGATAATGGCCGGTTTTGAGTTCATGGGCGATATCCCGTTCAGGAACGTATATATACACGGCACGGTGCGCGATATGACCGGCACCAAGATGTCCAAGTCTCTCGGCAATACGATAGATCCGCTCGAGATGATACGGAAGTACGGGACCGACGCCCTGCGTTTCAGTATAATATCTATAACCGCCCAGGGACAGGACGTATTCCTGTCAGAGTCAAGGTTTGAGCTCGGCCGGAATTTCGCCAATAAAATCTGGAACGCCTCGCGCTTCATCATGTCCAATCTCAAGCCTTCCGAGGTCGGCGTAGATCTTTGCGCCTACTTCGGCGGCGCCAACCTCACATTGCCGGAGCGCTGGATACTGTCGCGTTTCTATTCGACCCTAAGTTATGTGGAGGAGTGCCTCGGGCAGTATAAGTTCAACGAGGCGGCGAACGCTATCTACGAATTTTTGTGGCACGAGTTCTGCGACTGGTACATCGAGCTGGCCAAGTCGACCATAGACAGCAAGACGTCCCAGGTCATACTTTACAAGATACTCGAGAAGAGCCTGCGCATGCTCCATCCTTTCATGCCGTTCATAACCGAAGAGATATGGCAGAAGCTCCCCCGCGAAAAAGACCGCCCCGGAGAAACCATCATGCTGCAGTCCTGGCCGCATGTGCAGAAAGAGATGATATCGGCCGGCGCCGAGTCCGATATGCGCAAGCTGATAGAGGTCGTCACCGCCATCCGTAACATGAGGAGCGTGTGGAACGTGGAGCCGAGGACGGAGGTCGACGTTATAACAAACACGGGATCGGACAAAGAAGAAAAGCTTTTGTCCGAAAATCTGGGCCTTGTCAAGCGAATGGCCAGAGTAAAGGACCTTAAGGTCGGCAGGAACGCCAAGCCGAAAAACGCGGCGGCGAGCGTGGTGGGCGGTACGGAGATATATCTTCCGCTTGAAGGGCTGATCGACTTTGAGAAGGAGAAGGCCCGCCTTAAGAGGGAGGAGGCCCGCCTGGAGGCCGAGCATCGCTCGCTCAGCGGCCGGCTTAAGAATAAGGAGTTCCTGTCGAAGGCCCCCGGGGATGTCGTCGCGGGCCAGAAGGCCAGGAGATCAGAGGTAGGGGAGCAGATAAAGAAACTTAGAGATAACCTGAGAGAGATCGGCGTTTAGCGGTATTGACAATATTGAGGAGGGGCGGATGAAAAATCTTATAATGACCGGTGTTTTTGCCTGCGCATTATGCGCCGGCGTATTTGCCGAAGAGGATATAAAAGGTGAGGCATCCCATCCTGCCGGCCAGACCGTCGTTTTTGAAGAAGCCGGCGGGGCGGGGGCAAAAACCATCGATTCGGGCCCGTCGCGGAGCACGAGCTATCCCAACGACGGCGGAGTGAACGATTCCGGAGCGATGCCTCCTTACGAGTCGTACGATCCGAATACCGGCCTTGAGAACGTAGTCCCCAGCGACAGCAGCGGTGAATTTGACGAGTAGGAATCTGCAGGACTGAAGATGATAAAGCGCAGAAAGACCAGGCAGATAAAGGTCGGCGGCGTGAAGATAGGCGGCGCCGCGCCGATATCCGTACAGTCGATGACGACGACTGACACGTCCGATGTGCGGGCCACTATTGCGCAGATAAGATCGCTCGAAAAGGCCGGATGCGAGATCGTGCGAGTCGCCATAAAAGACCTCGAGGACGCCTTCGCCGTAAAGTCGATAAAGCGGCAGGCTAAACTGCCGATAGTATGCGATATACACTTCGATCATCGCCTCGCGCTTGCCTGCATAGCGTCGGGCGCCGACAAAATAAGGCTCAATCCGGGGAATATCCGCAGGAAGGAGGATGTCGTCGCGGTCGTCAAGGCGGCGAAGAAGGCGGGCATACCTATAAGGATAGGGGTAAACTCCGGATCCGCCGGATCGAGCGCGCCCGGGCAGCTTGTAAAGGCCGCGCTCGGCCACGTCAAAATACTCGAGTCGCTTGACTTCCGTGATATAATCATATCCTTGAAGTCCTCCGACGTAGTTTCGACCGTTGAGGCTTACAGGAAGATGGCGCAAGTTTGCTGCTATCCGCTGCACCTCGGCGTAACGGCGGCCGGGCCGCATGAAAGCGGCATCGTCAAATCGGCCATAGGCATAGGCGCGCTGCTGCTGGACGGTATCGGCGACACGCTGAGGGTATCGTTGACATCCGATCCCGTCGAAGAGGTCGGCGCGGGCAAGAGGATATTGAGCTCTCTGCGTCTGCGTAGTTTTGGTCCGGAGATAATATCCTGTCCGACTTGCGGCCGCTGCCAGGTCGATCTTATAGACGTCGTGAATAGGGTTGAGCGGGGCCTGAAGACGAAAAAGGCCGTCACGGTCGCGGTCATGGGTTGCGAGGTGAACGGCCCGGGCGAGGCAAGGGAAGCGGACATAGGCATCGCGGCCGGAAGGGGATCGGGCGCGCTATTCATAAAGGGCAGGATAGTCAGAAGGGTCAAAGAGAAAGATTTTGTAAAAGAGCTGATAAGGGAAGCAGGAAAAATATGAGATGGTCACAGGCGCTTATACCGACCCTTAAAGAGGACCCGCAGGACGCGGAGGTCATAAGCCACAAGCTTATGGTCCGCGGCGGGTTCATAAGAAAGCTTATATCGGGCGCTTATTCCTATCTCCCCCTGGGCCTCAGGGTCCTGGAGAAGGTGAAGTCGATAATACGCCAGGAGATGGACGCCAAGGGCAGCCAGGAGGTCCTGCTGCCGGCGATACACCCGCCCGAGATATGGAAAAAGACCGGGCGCTATGACGTCCTCGGAAACGTGCTCATAAAATTCAAGGACAGGCACGGAAAAGAGCATGTCCTGGGCCCGACACACGAGGAGATCATCACCGATCTCGTCGCCAACAACGTGAGGTCCTACAAAGAGCTGCCATTGATATTATACCAGATCCAGACCAAGTTCAGGGACGAGCCCAGACCGCGTTTCGGCGTGATGAGGACTTCGGAATTCATAATGAAGGACGCCTATTCATTCGACTGCGACGCAGACGGGATGGAGGCCAGCTACAAAAAGATGTACGAAGCGTACTGCCGCATATTCGAGCGTTGCGGCCTTCCTTATATGCCTGTAGAGGCCGACCCCGGGATGATGGGCGGCAGCGTGTCGCACGAGTTCATGGTGCCGTCGCCGGCCGGCGAGGACAGGATAGCGGTATGCCAGAAGTGCAAGTACTCCGCCAGCACCGAGGTCGCGGCATGCAAGCCGAAAGGAAAGTCCTCAGGCTCGAAGGAGAAGAAGCTGCCCATAGCGGAAGTCGAAACCCCGGGGATCAGCACGATAGAAAAAGTCTCCGAGCTGCTCAAGGTAGGCCCGGAAAAACTCGTAAAGACGCTTATATATAAAGCGGACGATAGGGTTGTCGCTCTTCTTTTGAGGGGAGACCACGAGGCCAACGAGACGAAGCTGAAAAATTACCTTAAATGCGCGACGCTTGAACTCGCGGATCAGAAGGCTATAGAAAATGTGACCGGCGCCCCGGTCGGGTTTTCCGGTCCCGTCAGGATAAGGGAAGCCAGGATAATCGCGGACAATAGCGTAAAAGATATGGCCAATTTTATTACCGGCGCCAACAAGAAGGACGCCCACCTCATAAACGTCAATACGGACAGGGATTTCGAGACCAAAGAGTTCGGCGACTTCAGGATGATCACCGTCGAGGACGGATGTCCTTCCTGCGGCAAGACGATCGAGATAAAGCAGGCCATAGAGGTCGGGCATACGTTTAAGCTCGGCACAAAATATTCCGACTGCCTTGGCGCGAAGGTCCTCGACAAAGACGGCAAAGAGATCCCCGCGGTAATGGGCTGCTACGGCATAGGCGTGACCAGGATACTCGCCAGCGTCATCGAGTCGTCGAACGACAAAGACGGAATAGTATGGCCGCTTTCGATAGCCCCGTATTCGGCCCTCATAATCGCCCTTAACATGGAAGACAAAAAAGTCAAAGAGGTATCAGAGGCCGCCTACAGGAACCTGACCGGCGCGGGAGTCGACGTGTTATTCGACGACAGGAATGAGTCCGCGGGCGTAAAATTTAAAGACGGGGATCTTATAGGCGTACCCGTAAAGATCGTGGTAGGGTCGAAGAATGCCAGGAAGGACATGGTCGAGGTCAAGAACAGGAAGACCGGCGCGGTAGAAGAGGTAAAATTTTCCGAACTTGAAGCCCACATCAAAAAACTGCTCCAGGCGCCGTAATATATCGCCCCTTAAGTCCGCTGCGCTGCCGATTAAGCCATAGAATAGGGTCCCGCGACCGGCCGAAATATTTATTTGACAACATCCGGCGGATGTGTTACTATCACCGCTCTGCATATAACTTAGAAGGGTTCAAAATGAAGACATTCATAGCAAAAGACAAAGACATCCGGAAGGGCTGGTATATCGTCGACGCCAGCGACAAGGTCCTGGGACGCCTGGCGTCCAAAATTGCAGGCATTTTAAGGGGCAAGGATAAGGTCATCTTCTCACCCCACCAGGATGTCGGAGATGAAGTTATCGTCGTAAATGCAAGCAAGGTAAGGGTTACCGGCAAGAAGATGGTGTCCAAGGAGTACAAGCGCTACTCCGCTTATCCCGGCGGCCTTAATATAGAGATTCTCGAGACGGTGATGAAGACCAACCCCGAGCGGGCTATACGCCACGCCGTAAAGGGTATGCTTCCGAAGAACAAGCTCGGTGAAAAGATGATGAAGAAGCTCAGGGTGTATCCCAACGAGGTCCATCCGCATATCGCGCAGAAACCCAAAGAACTCAAGCTAACTTAAGGAAGAGGAAAAGATGGCAGAGAAAGTCCAGCATATAGCTACCGGAAGGCGCAAAAATTCTATCGCGCGCGTAAGGATACTGTCCGGTGACGGCAAGATACAGGTGAATAAGAGGCCTTTCGAGGAGTATTTTCCGAGAGAGTCAAACAGGCTTATAATAATGCAGCCTATAGAGACCGCCAATATGGTTTCGAAGATCGACGTATTCGCCAACTGCAACGGAGGCGGACTCAGCGGGCAGGCCGGAGCCGTAAAGCTCGGGATAGCCAGGGCCCTTATCAAGATGGACGCTTCTTTACGCGCGGCTCTGAAGAAGGCCGGTTTCCTGACGCGCGATTCCCGCGAGAGGGAACGCAAGAAGTACGGCAGGAAGAGAGCCAGGAGGAGATTCCAGTTTACTAAGAGATAAAAAAGTTTTTTCCGAAGGCAAATTAAAAGCCTGCCTGGTCAACTCCGACGATGATTTTAGTTGACACGGCGGGCTTTTTACTTTAATATGGGTTTGTGCCCGTCGAGGCTTTCGTTTTTTTCCGACGGGAAATTTTATTAAAATCTCAGGAGATGGACATGCTAAAGGTCGGTGTGGTCGGCGCTACGGGGTACGCCGGCGAAGAAGTGATAAAGATACTCGTCAACCATAAGGGCGTAAAGATAACGGAACTTTCGGCTATCATAGATATGGAAGAGCCGTTCAGCTCGTTGCTGCCCGTATTCAAGGGCAAGGTGGACGTGATATGCAAGAAGCCAAACGCCGAAGAGATGGCGAAGAACGTAGATCTCGTATTCCTCGGACTGCCTCATAAGGTATCGATGGATATCGCGCCCGCGTTTTTAAAAGCCGGAAAGCTCGTCGTCGACCTCAGCGCGGACTACAGGCTTGATCCCAAAATATATGAGAAATGGTACGGCATCGCGCACAAGGATACGGTCAATCTGGCATCGGCCGTATACGGGCTGCCTGAGCTGTACCGGGACCGGATAAAGAAGGCGAAGCTTCTCGCCAACCCGGGCTGTTATCCGACGAGCGTAATACTGGGTATCGCCCCGGCCCTGTCGGCGAAGGCCGTGGATACGGGATACATGGTAGCCGATTCCAAGAGCGGAGCGACGGGGGCCGGGAGAAAGGCCGATATCGGGCTTATATTCTGCGAGGTGAACGAGAACCTGAAGGCTTACAGGATAAACGAGCATCAGCATAAGCCGGAGATCAACGCGATACTCTCGCGCGTCGCCGGCAAGGACGTAGACATCGTATTTACGCCGCACCTCGTTCCCATGAACAGGGGCATACTTTCCACGATCTATCTGAAGCTCGTAAAGCCGATGGATACCAAAGCCGCTGTTGAGATGTATAAAGAATTTTATAAGGGTAAGCCGTTTGTGAGGGTTTCGGATGAGGGCAAATTGCCGCAGGTCAGGGACGTGGTAGGGACAAATTACTGCGACATAGGCCTCAAAGTGACCGGTTCCAACCTTATCGTCGTAGCCTGCATAGATAACCTGAAGAAGGGCGCTGCCGGACAGGCCGTGCAGAACATGAACATCATGTGCGGCTTCGATGAGACCGAGGGCCTGGAATAAAGTCATTCTTAAGATAGAGACGGGATATGATAATCGTTAAAGGCGGAGTCACTACAGCCAAGGGTTTTCTGGCCTCCGGTGTGAAGGCAGGGATAAAACCGTCGGGGCGCAAAGACCTGGCGCTGATATATTCCGAGGTGCCGGCCGTCGCGGCCGGAGCTTTTACCTCGAGCGTATTCAAGGCATCTCCGGTGAGGGTAAGCATGGCCCACATCAAGCACAAGATACACCAGGCCATCATCGTTAATAGCGGTAACGCGAACTGCGCGAACGGATCCAAAGGATACAAAGATGCCGTTGCCATGATCGACATCGCCGCGGATCTCCTGGACCTTAACCGCACGGCTGTGCTCGTCTCGTCTACGGGAATTATCGGCCAGAGGCTTCCGGTCGAGAAGGTCGCTAAAGCGGCTCCGTCGCTTGTCGCCGGCCTTTCTGAAAAAGGAGGAACCGTATTCTCTGAGACCATAATGACGACGGATACGGTGAATAAAGAGTTCGCGGTAAAAGTAAAGATAGGTTCAGACGTAGTCACCATCGGAGGCGCCTGCAAAGGCGTGGGCATGATATATCCGTATATGAGAACGTCCAGACACGCGACGCTGCTGGCATTTATCACTACCGACGCGTCGATATCGAAGAAGATGCTCGAGTCCGCGCTTGACGAAGCCATACAGGACTCCTTCAACATGGTTTCGGTGGACGGGGATATGAGCACCAACGATACATGTTTCGTGATGGCGAACGGATTGGCAGGCAACAGGCGCATAGCTTCAAGCGGGGCCGATTACGAAAAGTTCACCCGGGCGCTTACATTCACGGCCGGGGAGCTTGCCAGGATGCTGGCCAGAGACGGCGAGGGGGCTACAAAGCTTGTCGAGATAAACGTTAAGCGCGCCGCGACCGTCTCCGACGCCAAGGCGATAGCCCGGAAGATATCCACCTCAAACCTTCTTAAGTGCGCCATATTCGGCGAAGATCCGAACTGGGGCAGGATATGCGCGGCCGCGGGATCGAGCGGGGTCGAATTCGATCCGGAAAAGATGGACGTATACCTGGGGCCGGTAAAGGCGCTTTCGGACGGCATGATAGCGGCCGGATTCAGTAAGGAGAGGGCGAGAAGATTCTTTAAAGGTAAGGACGTCAGGATAACGGTAGACCTTAAATCGGGCCGCGGCAGCGCGACGGCATGGACCTGCGACTTCTCGAAAGAGTACGTCGCGATAAATTCGGAGTATTCGACTTGAAAGAGGCCATTCGTAAGAGCGAAGTGCTTATAGAGGCGCTTCCTTACATAAAGAAATTTTTTGAGAAGACGATCGTCATCAAGTACGGCGGCGCGGCGGTCGATGAGAAGGGGCTGGACCCGAGTATCCTGGAGGACATCATGTTCATGAACTACGCCGGCATGCGGCCGATCGTGGTGCATGGCGGAGGCCCTTACATATCCAAGATGATGAAGAAGGCGGGAATAGAGCCCGTATTTATAAATGGAAGGCGGGTCACGGACGCCGCGTCCATAAACATAATAGAGCGGGCGCTGGGCGCCATCAACAAGCAGATCGTCAAAACGCTGCGGGATATGGGCGCCGAGGCCTTCGGCCTGAGCGGGAGGGAGAACAGCCTGATACGGGTCAAAAAGATGAAGGGCGACGTAGACTACGGTTATGTGGGCCAGGTCACTTCCGTCGACACTACGATAGTAAAGCAGCTGATAGAGGATAATATAGTGCCGGTAATATATCCTCTCGGGACCGGCAGGGACGGTCATGTATATAACGTGAACGCCGATGACGTGGCCAGCGAGATCGCCGTGGCGGTGAAGGCGGAGAAGTTCGTCCTGCTTACAAACGTAAGGGGAATATTGAAAGACCGCAAAGACCCCAAGTCGTTATACAAGACGCTGAAGGCTCAGGACGCGGAGAAGCTTATAGCCGGAAAAGTTATAGACGGAGGAATGATACCGAAGGCGCGTTCGTGCATAAACGCGATAAAAGGCGGAGTCAGGAAGGCGCATATATTAGACGCGAGCATTCCGCACGCGCTTCTGCTGGAAATATTTACGGATACGGGGATAGGAACGGAGATAGTGAAATGAAGCAGACCGACAAGATAGTCAAGATGTACGACAAATATGTGATGTGTACGTATTACAGGACGCCTTTGTGCCTGGAAAGAGCAAAAGGCGGCATGATATGGGATATCGACGGCAACAAGTACCTGGACCTGTTTCCGGGATGGGCCGTATCCGGCATAGGCCATTGCCACCCCATAGTCGCGAAGGCTGTCGCGAAGCAGGCCGGGAAACTTATGCATATATCGAACAACTATTACGCCGAGCCGCAGGCGCTCCTGGCCCAGGCTATCATAAAAAATTCTTTTCCCGGCAAGGTATTCTTCGGCAATTCCGGGGCGGAGGCGAACGAAGGCGCCATGAAGCTCGCCAGAAAGTACGGGCACGACAAGGGCCGGTACGAGATCATCACCATGACCAAATCTTTCCATGGCAGGACGCTGGCCATGATAACGGCGACGGGTCAGGACAAGGTGAAGACAGGCTTTGAGCCCTTACCGGCCGGTTTCGTGCATGTTCCGTATAACGATATCGAAGCCGTGAAGGCGGCGGTGAACGAAAAGACCATAGGCATAATGCTCGAGCCGATCCAGTGCGAGGGCGGTGTGAATATACCCAGCGTGGAATACATGAAGGCCCTGCGCGCCTTATGCGACGAGAAAGATATGGTGCTTATATTCGATGAAGTCCAGACCGGCATGGGCCGCTCCGGCAAGATGTTCGCCTACCAGACATTCGGCGTAGAACCGGACGTGATGACTCTCGCCAAGGCCCTTGGCGGAGGCCTGCCCATAGGGGCGGTGGTGGCCAGGGGCAAATTCGGCGATGTCCTTACCCCCGGCACCCACGCCTCGACATTTGGCGGATCGCCGATAGTATGCTCCGCGGGGCTGGCCGTATTTGAAGCTATAAAGAAAGAGAAACTTTTGCAGAACACGAACAAGATGGCCGCATATCTCAGGCGCAAACTCGAGGCCATGAAGAAAAAGTATTCTTTCATAAAGGACGTGCGAAACGTCGGCCTGATATTCGGAGTGGAGTTGTCGGTAAAAGGGGACGATGTGTATAAGGAGTGCCTTAAGGCGGGGCTGCTCATTAATTGCACCCAGGGAAATATACTGAGGATAATGCCTCCCATGATCGTGACCAGGCAGGAGATCGATAAAGCGGTCGCCATACTCGATAAGGTGCTGGCAAAATTCTAAAGGATATCATAATGAAGAAGGACCTGCTGTCAATACAGGATATAGCGTCTCAGGACATGCTTGAGCTGATCGACCTGGCCGCCGACGTCAAGGCACACGCCGCCAAGTTCTCCGCCGAGCTCAGGGGCAAGTCCATAGGGCTGATATTCCAGAAGCCTTCGAACAGGACGCGGGTCTCGTTCGAGATAGGAATGTACCAGCTTGGAGGGAACTCCGTATATCTCGGCTCTACGGAGATAGGTATGGGCGGCAGGGAGTCGGTCAAGGATGTCGCCTGCGTACTTTCGAGATATCTCAACGGCATCGTGGCGCGGGTGTATAAACACGAGGTCGTGGAAGAGCTGGCCAAGCACGCTTCTATACCGATAATCAACGGCCTGAGCGACCTCGCCCATCCGTGCCAGGCGCTTGGCGACATGCTGACGATAAAGGAGAAGTTCGGCGAATTCAAAGGAGTGACCCTGGCCTACATCGGCGACGGCAACAACGTCCTGAATTCGCTTATGGCGGCGTCGGCGAAGCTGGGGATAGACGTAAAGGTGGCTACCCCGAAGGGGTACGGCCCGGACAGGTCTATCATGCGCCTGGCGAAGTCGATGGCTGAAAAATCCGGCTCCAAAATAGATTTTTTCAACAATCCTCAGGAGGCCGCGAAGGACGCCGACGTCCTGTACACGGACGTCTGGATAAGCATGGGCCAGGAAAGGGAGGCCGCCAAGAGGGTGAAGGCGTTCAAAAATTACCAGATAAACGATAAGCTGCTCAAGGCGGCGAAGACGATGTGTGTCGTAATGCACTGCCTGCCGGCTCACAGGGGGCAGGAGATCACCGACTCCGTGATGGATTCGAACCATTCCATAGTGTACGACCAGGCGGAGAACAGGATGCACGTGCAGAAGGCGATATTGCTGAAACTTTTAAAATAATTATCGGGAGCCGAAGATGAAAGAAAGAGTGGTCCTTGCGTATTCCGGCGGGTTGGACACGTCGGTCATAATAAAGTGGCTGGCCAAAAAAGGTTACGAGGTAATAGCTTATATGGCCGATGTGGGCCAGGAGTCCGATTTTGAAACGTACAGGAAGAGGGCTCTTGCGACCGGCGCGGTAAAGGTCATAGTCGATGACCTGAAGGAAGAGTTCGTAAACGACTTCGTATTCAAGGCGCTCAAGGCCGATGCCGTCTACGAGGGAAATTACCTTCTCGCGACCGCGCTCTCGAGGCCCGTCATAGCCAAGGGCATGGTAAAGGCCGCCCGGAAGGAGAAGGCGCGGTACGTGGCGCACGGATGCACAGGCAAGGGCAACGACCAGGTAAGATTTGAAGTCACCATACGCGCCCTCGACCCGAGCCTTAAGATAATGGCTCCCGTCAGGGAGTGGGAGATGAAGACCAGAAGCGAAGAGATAGAGTATGCAAAGAAGAATAATATCCCCATCGATACAACAAAGAAGAAGCCATACTCGCTTGATGTTAATCTTTGGGGAATATCGATTGAAAGTGGGAAGCTGGAAGATCCTTATCACGAGCCTGACGAAGATATATATCAACTTACGAAAGGAATAGATAAGGCGCCGGCGAAGCCTGCCTACGTGGAGATAGATTTTAAGTCCGGCGTACCCGTAAAGCTGGACGGCAAAGCTTACGGCGGCGTCGAACTGATACTGAAACTGTCGAAGATCGCCGGAGAGGCGGGCGTGGGCAGGACCGATATGATAGAGAACAGGCTTGTCGGTATAAAATCCCGGGAGATATACGAGGCTCCGGCCGGCTGGACCCTCTACGCGGCCCATAAAGCGCTCGAAGGGCTTGTCCTCGACAGGGAGACGATGCATTTCAAGGATCTGGTAGCCGCAAAGTACGCGGAACTGACGTATTACGGTTTATGGTATACGCCTCTCAAAGAGGCGCTCGACGCCTTTATCGAAAATACGCAGGGCGCGGTCACCGGCACCGTCCGGCTCAAGCTGCATAAGGGCACGTGCGCGGTCGTCGGCAGGAAGTCGCCGAATTCGCTCTACAAGAAGGAGCTGGCCACCTACGAAGAGGGCGACAAATTCGACCAGTCGCTTGCCAGGGGCTTTATAGAGATATGGGGACTGCCGTATAAAGGCTCGTATAAAAACAATGTCAAATAACCAAATTCAAATGATAAAGGAATCACCAATTATCAATTTTCAATAACCGTGCAATTTGAGTTTGATCATTTGTCATTCACTTGTTATCTGTGCTTTGATATTTGTCATTAAGGAGCAGTCATGGCTAAAAAATTGTGGGGTGGAAGATTCGCGAAGTCGACCGACCCGATAGTGGAGAAGTTCACGAAATCGGTCCACTACGACCAGAAGCTGGCGTGGTATGACCTTTTCGGTTCGATGGCCCACATCCAGGTCCTTAAAAAGGCGGGATACGTTACCGCTGCGGAAGCGGGCAGGATCACCAAGGCCCTCGGCGGCATCTATAACGGCCTTGTGAAAGGGACTGTGAAGATCGACCAGACCGTCGAGGATATACATACCGACATCCAGAATAAGCTTTACGCTATGGTCGGGGATCTCGCGTTGAAGCTGCACACCGCGCGGTCGCGCAACGACCAGGTCGCGCTCGCCACCAAGGTTTATTGCAAGATGGAGCTGGCAAAACTTATAGCGGCAATATCCGGTCTCCGGGATGCGCTGAAAACCCTGGCCGGTAAGAACAAGGATCTCGTCCTGCCCGGTTTTACCCATATGCAGCACGCGCAGCCGGTCTATCTGAAGGACTATCTGGGTTCGTATGTCGAGATGCTGAAAAGGGACGCCGGCCGGCTTGCGGACATATCCGAAAATATAAACCTGACTATGGGCGCCGGAGCCCTCGCCGGTACGCCCATAGACGCGGGTAAATACAAAGTCAGCATCCCGGGCCTGAAGATAGGGCCTACGGTAAATTCGATAGACTCCGTCAGCGACAGGGATTTTGTTATCGAGATATTGAGCGCGCTTTCTATCGCCGGCATGCACCTCTCACGCCTGGCGGAAGACCTGATAATATGGTCGACCAGGGAGTTCGACTTTATCGAGATCGACGAAGCGTTCTGCACCGGCAGCTCGCTCATGCCGCAAAAGAAGAATGCCGACACCCTCGAGATGGTCAGGGGATACGCGGGGCGGCTCTACGGCAACCTGATGAGCGTCCTTGTCATGATGAAGGGCCTGCCTCTGGCGTACAACCGGGACATGCAGCTGGACAAGGAGCCGCTGTTCGGATCCATAGAGATAGTCTTAAGCGAACTCGCCGTAATGAGCGGGGTGGTCCGTACGCTTAAATTGAACAAGGCCAAGATCGAGGAGCATCTCGAAGACGAATCGCTCTACGCGACCGATATGGTCTATTACCTTGTGGACAAAGGAATGCCTTTCAAGACCGCGCATACGGTCGTGGGCAAACTTATAAAACACTCGATAGACAACGGCATCGAGATAAAGAGCATGACCGACAGGGAGCTTGCGAAGTTCTCAGGAAAATTGGAGCGAAAGGGCCTGCTGAAACTTTTCAATCCGAAAGTTTCCGTGGAGTCAAAGCGCTCGGTCAGCAGAAAATAGGAAAACATGCACGAATTTACTTTCAAGGATAACGAGCTCTACTGCGAAGGCATCAGGGTGAGGGATATCGCGGGGAAGGTGCAGACGCCATTCTACCTTTACAGCTGCAAGACGCTCATCGACCACTACCGCAAGATAAAGACCGCGTTCGGGCCGGTCAAGCCTCTTATATGTTTTTCCATGAAGTCCAACTCAAACCTCGCGGTCATACGAGCGCTTGTAAAGAACGGAGCCGGGCTCGATATAGTTTCCGGCGGAGAGCTCTACAGGGCCCGCCTGGCAGGGGTGGATCCTAAAAAGGTGGTTTACGCGGGGGTCGGAAAGAAGCGCCATGAGATAGAGGATGCGATAAAGTTCGGCATACTTTTTTTCAACGTGGAGTCGGAAGAGGAGCTGCAGGAGATACAGAGCGCCGCGGCGTCCCTCGGAAAGCGTGTCAACGCGGCGATAAGGATAAATCCGGACGTCATTCCGAAAACGCACCGTTATATAGCGACCGGAAAGGGCGAGACGAAATTCGGGCTCGATTTTGAGACCGTCCATAAGATATTCAATTCACGATGGCGCTATCCGGACCTTAACATAAACGGAGTGCACATACATATCGGATCGCAGATAGAGGACAGTTCTCCTTTCGAGAACGCGATAAAGAAGGTCCTGAAGTTCCTCAAAGAGCACAATATCGACGTGGATTATTTCAACATAGGCGGCGGCCTGGGGATCGTCTACTCCATGGAGAACCCGCAGACCGCGAAGAGTTTCGCCGCGAAGGTGCTTCCGCTTCTGAAGAGATCGCGCCTTAAGATAATACTGGAACCGGGCCGTTTCATATCGGGCAACAGCGGCATCCTGGTGACGCGGGTCATCTACACCAAGCGGACGCCGCGCAAGAAGTTTGTGATAGTCGACAGCGGCATGAGCGATCTCATAAGGCCCAGCCTCTACGAGGCCTATCACAAGATAGTGCCGGTCTCGGTGGCCCAGGACAGTTCGGATACCGCGGAGCGGACGGACGTGGTCGGGCCCATATGCGAGAGCGGGGACTTCCTCGGCAAAGACAGGCTCCTGCCGGCACTTTCCAGGGGAGACCTTCTGGCGGTCATGGGCGCGGGGGCGTACGGGTTTGCGATGTCGAGTAACTATAATTCCAGGATGCGCCCGTCGGAAGTGATGGCAATAGATGGGAAGTTCTATGTCGTACGGCGGCAGGAGACCTACAAAGACCTCATTCTGGGAGAGACGATACCGGGAGTTCTGAAATAGATGGCAATGATAAAATTTACCAAGGCCGTAGCGACCGGAAACGACTTTGTGATAGTCGATAACCGGGGCGGAGGCCTGAAGAAGCTGAGCGGGCTGGCCAGGATGATGTGCGACCGCAACAGGGCCGTAGGCGCGGACGGGCTTCTGGTGGTCGAGCGGTCAAAAGAGTGCGACTTCAGGATGAGGATATTCAACTCGGACGGCAGCGAGGCCGAGATGTGCGGCAACGGTTCAAGATGCGCCGCGCTTTATGCTTCGTCCAAAGGCATAGCCAAAAATAAGATGACGATCGACACGATGGCCGGCGCATTGAAGGCCGAGGTCAATGGCGATGTAGTCAAGGTGATGCTGACCGAGCCGAAAGACATCCGATGGAACTTCTGTCTCATGATACACAAATGCCCGTACAAACTGAGTTTTGTGAACACCGGAGTGCCGCACGTTATACATTTCGTCGATGACCTCGACAAAATAAACGTGATGGAGCTGGGTTCGCATATGCGCAACCACGGTGAGTTCGCTCCGGCTGGCACCAATGCCGATTTCGTAAAGATAATCGATAAGCGCAATATCAAGGTGCGCACGTACGAGCGCGGCGTGGAGGACGAGACCCTCGCCTGCGGAACGGGTTCTGTGGCGAGCGCGCTTATAGCTTCCGAAGCCGAGAAGATGAATTCGCCCGTGACCGTAGAGACCAGGAGCGGTGAAAAGCTTAAAGTTTATTTTGATAAGGTGGGCGGAAATTTCAAGAACGTTTACCTGGAAGGCAAAGCCAAACTTGTATTTGAGGGGGAGATGAACAATGTTTAAAGGATCGATGGTAGCGCTTGTGACGCCATTCAGGAACGGGAAGGTGGACGAGAAGGCCCTCAGAGATCTAATAGAATTCCATATAAAGAACGGCACGACAGCCATAGTGCCGTGCGGCACGACCGGCGAATCCGCCACGCTTACCTATGAGGAGCATGACAGGGTTATAGAGCTCACCATACAATATGTCAACGGCAGGGTCCCTGTGATCGCGGGCACCGGAGCAAATTCGACCGAAGAGGCGATAATGCTTACAAAGCATGCCAAGAAAGCCGGCGCGGACGCGTCGCTGCAGGTCAGCCCGTACTATAATCGTCCGACGCAAAAGGGCCTTTATTTGCATTTCAAGGCCATAGCCGAGGCCGTCGATATGCCGATAATACTATACAATATCGCCTCCAGGACCGGCGTCAATATAGAGCCCGAGACGTTCGCGAAACTGGCGGAGATCAAAAATATAGTCGGCGTGAAAGAGGCTTCCGGCAGTCTCGAGCAGATGGCGAGGATAAGGAACGTATGCCCCAAGGACTTTCTGCTTATATCCGGCGATGACGCGCTGACTTTGCCGGTAATGGCGATAGGCGGCGTGGGGATAATTTCGGTAGCGGCTAATATAATCCCGCGCGATATAGCCGAC
>Ga0233425_10002153_pt1 | contig 40029 bp, 34 predicted proteins | sample Watercolumn_Towu_2_FD_181712 | JGI IMG/M metagenome (GOLD analysis project Ga0233425, IMG submission 181712) | Freshwater microbial communities from Lake Towuti, South Sulawesi, Indonesia - Watercolumn_Towuti2014_140_MG | ecosystem: Environmental > Aquatic > Freshwater > Lake | place...
GCGGTGCCGGACGACCCGAAGCGACCTTCATGCTCGAACGGTTGCTCGATCTGCTCGCGTCCGAGATCAACGCGGATCCGGTGGAGGTGCGCAGGCGCAACCTCATTCCCGCCTTCGACAACGGCCACGCCGTGGTGACGGGGCTGAGTTACGACAGCGGCAACTATCAGGGAGCGCTCGACAAGGCGCTGACCCACGTCGGGTACGAGCATCTGCGCAAGGAGCAGGCCGCCGCGCGGGCCAAGGGCCGCCACATCGGCATCGGGGTCGCATCGTACGTGGAAATCTGCGGCCTCGGGCCGTCACAGGTGGCCGGCGCGGTCGGCTTCCAGGGCGGCTTGTGGGAAAGCGCCATCGTCCGATTCCATCCGAGCGGCAAGGTCCATGTGTTCGTCGGCGTGTCGCCGCACGGTCAGGGCGAGGAAACGACGTTCGCGCAGATCGTGGCCGACGAGCTCGGCGTGGCCGTCAACGACGTGAAGGTCGTGCACGGCGACACCGACAACACCCCGATGGGGTGGGGGACCTACGGCAGCCGCGCGACGGCCGTCGGCGGCGCCGCGCTCGCGGTGGCGACGCGGAGGATCAAGGACAAGGCGCGGCTGCTCGCGAGCCACCTGCTCGAAGCGGCGGTCGAGGACATCGACTACGCCGCGGGCAAGTTCTACGTGCGCGGGTCTCCCGACAAGGCCAAGACGATTCAGGACATCGCGCTCATGGCCAACGTCGCCTGGAACATGCCACAGGGAATGGAGGCCGGGCTGGAAGCCTCGAGCTTCTACGATCCGCCGAACTTCACGTACCCCTTCGGCACGCACGTGGCCGTCGTGGAGGTCGATCCCGAAACGGGGCACGTCGAGTTGAAGCGGTACGTGGCGGTGGACGACTGCGGACACCAGATCAACCCGACGATCGTCGAAGGCCAGGTGCACGGCGGCGTGGTCCAGGGGATCGGCCAGGCGCTGTGGGAGCACGGGGTGTACGACGAGAGCGGCCAGCTGCTGACGGGATCGCTCGCCGACTACGCGGTGCCGCGCGCCGACGTGCTGCCCGACATCGAGGTGCTCTCGACCGTCACGCCGTCGCCGCACCATCCGCTCGGCGTCAAAGGGATCGGCGAGGCGGGGACGATTGCCTCGACCGCCGCTGTCTATAACGCCGTGATCGACGCGCTCGCGCCGTTCAAGGTCCGTACGTTGGCGATGCCCCTGACCCCCGAACGCATCTGGCGGGCCCTTGGCGCCCGGAAGGGAGCGTGACCATGTACGCGCCCGACTTCAACTACCTCCGCGCGAGATCGCTTGCCGAGGCGCACGCGCTGCTGGCGGCGAATCCCGGCGCCAAGCTGCTGGCCGGCGGCCACAGTCTGATCCCCCTGCTGAAGCTGCGGCTGGCGGCTCCGTCCGCGGTGATCGACATCGGGCGCCTCGCCGAGCTCCGTGGCGTCGCCGCTGGCGGCGGCAGCCTGCGCATCGGCGCACTCACCACGCACGCCGAGCTCGCCTCGTCCTCCGAGGTGCGGAAATCGGCGGCGGCGCTCGCGGAAGCCGCAGCCGGCGTCGGCGATCCCACGGTGCGCAATCGAGGGACGATCGGCGGCAACATCGCGCACGCGGACCCGGCGTCCGATCTGCCGACGGTGCTCGTGGCGCTCGACGCCTCCGTCGTGGCGGCGGGCCCGAAGGGCGAGCGCACGATCCCGGCCGCCGCCTTCTTCACCGGCATCATGACGACGACGCTCGGCGACAACGAGATTGTCGCGGCGGTCGTCGTGCCGGCGGCACAGCGGGGCACGGGGTCGGCGTACGTGAAGTTCGCCCACCCCGCGTCGCGCTACGCGGTCCTTGGCGTCGCGGCGCGTCTGGCCGTGAACAACGGGACCTGCGCCGACGTGCGTGTGGCCATCGGGGGTCTCGTGCCGCATGCCCGCCGCGCGGCCGCGTCCGAACGTGCGCTGAACGGCCAGAAGGCCGAGGCCGCCAGCTTTGCGGCGGCCGCCGGTCGTGTGTCCGAGGACCTCGGTCGCGAGGTGACCGGTGACATCTTCGCGTCGGCGGAGTACCGCGTCGCGATGGCGCCGGTGTACGTCAGGCGGGCGCTGGCCGCCGCGGCGGCGCGCGCCGGGCTTGCCTAGTTGGGCGTAGACGCGCTCGCACGGCCCGCCTCGGTTGACGAGCTTCAGACGCTGCTCGAGCGCGAACAGTACGTCGCCGACCGCGGCCTGGCCGTTTCGATCTTTCTGTCGCTCACGCTGCAGCGCCCCCTGTTCCTCGAAGGCGAGGCCGGCGTCGGCAAGACCGAGGTGGCCAAGGTCCTCGCCGCGGCGCTCCGCACGCCGCTCATCCGCCTCCAGTGCTACGAGGGCCTCGACATCAGCCACGCCGTGTACGAGTGGAACTATTCGCGGCAGCTCCTCGAGATCCGCCTGCTCGAGACCGCCGAGGCGCTGGATCGCACGTCGGCCTCGCGTGAGCTGTTCACCGAAGCGTTCCTGGTCAAGCGTCCGCTCCTCCGCGCCGTGGAACAGGCGCGCGTGCGGCCGCCCGTGCTGCTGATCGACGAGATCGATCGCGCCGACGAGGAGTTCGAGGGGTACCTGCTGGAGCTGCTCTCGGACTTCCAGATCACGATCCCCGAGCTCGGCACGATCCGCGCCCCGCAGCCGCCCGTCGTCGTCATCACCTCCAACCGCACGCGCGAGGTTCACGACGCGCTCAAGCGGCGCTGCGTGTACGCCTGGATCGACTATCCGGACTTCGACAAGGAGCATCGGATCGTTTCGTCCAAGGTGCCGGGGCTGTCGGCGCGTCTGGCCGAGCAGGTCACGGCCTTCGTCCAGGAGCTGCGCACGGTCGATCTCTACAAGGCGTCGGGCATTTCGGAGACGCTCGACTGGGCCGCGGCGCTGGTGGCGCTCAACCAGGACGTGCTCGACGCGACCGTGGTCACCGAAACGCTCGGCCTGCTGCTGAAGAATCAGGAAGACATCGAGGCGGTGCGCGGTGAGCGGACTCAGGCGATCGTGGCCCGCGCGCTGGCGCGGGGAGCAGGCCAGACGAGCGCATGACCGCCCGTGGGGTCCGGCTTCCGGCGGAGACATGACCGCCCGTGGGGTCCGGCTTCAGCCGGACCAACATCCCGGCGCCCTCGCCGCCAACATCCTGCGCTTCGGACGACTGCTTCGGGCGGCCGGCCTCGACGTGCACCATGGCCGGATGCTCGACGCGCTCCGCGCCGTCGAGCGCGTCGGGGTGGCGCGCCGCTCCGACGTGCGGGCGGCGCTCCGCGCCCTGCTGGTACATCGCCACGAGGACCTCGCGCGGTTCGACGAGGCCTTCGACCTGTTCTTCCGCGCGCGCGCGGCGCCGTCCGGCGGCCTGCCGCTGTTCTCGCTCGGCGAGCGCCCGCGCGTGGTCGCCAATCCTGTGGCCGGCACGGCCGTCACGATCGAGCTGGACGAGCACGACGCCGGGGCCTCGACGGACGCCTCGCGCGCCGTCGGCGCCTACAGCGCGTCCGAGGTGTCGCGCACGAAGGACTTCGGCGACTTCACGCCGGCCGAGCTGGATCGCGCTCGCCGGCTGCTGGCGCGGCTTCCGTGGCAGCTCGGCGTCCGGCGGACCCGGCGCTGGCGGCGCACACCAGCGGGCGCGATCGATCTCCGCCGGGTTCTTCGGCGCAACCTGCTCCGCGGGGGAGAGCTGGTCGACCTGCCCCGGCGGCGGCGGCGCGACGCGCCGCGGCCGTTCGTCCTCATCGCCGATGTCAGCGGGTCGATGGATCGCTACAGCCGCATGCTCGTGCACTTCGTGTACGGCCTGAACGCGCATCGCCGGCGCGTGGAGAGCTTCGTCTTCGCGACGCGGCTGACGCGCGTGACCCGCCTCCTCGCCGGACGCGCCGGCACGGCGGCCGTCGAGCGTCTGATACGGGACGTGAACGACTGGGGCGGGGGGACGCGCATCGGCGATGCGCTGCGGACGTTCAACACGCGGTGGGCGCGGCGCGTGATGCGCCACGGGCCGGTGGTCCTGCTGGTGTCCGACGGCTGGGACCGTGGCGACCCCGCGCGGCTCGCCGCCGAGGTCGCGCGCCTCCACCGGCAGTGCCATCGGTTGATCTGGTTGAACCCGCTCCTGGGATCGGCGAGCTACGAGCCGCTGACGCGCGGGATGCAGGCGGCGCTGCGGCACGTGGACGACTTCCTGCCCGCGCACAACCTCGCCAGCCTCGAGCAGTTGGCCGCGCATCTCGGCACGTTCGACGTACGTGGTGTCCGGCTTCAGCCGGACCGGCGGTGAATCTATTCCCCGCAGAACCGCCCCGCGAGGATGACCCGACCCGCGTGGGTCACTTGCAGGACTTGATCCGCTTCCACGGTAGGCGCGCCCTCTACGCGTTCGCTTTCCCGACCCACACGAGACGACCTGCAAATACCAGCAGCCAGACTGAAAGAATGACAGTGGCCAGGTGCTCGAAGAGCCCAGGTGGCAGCGCGAGGTCGCCGGCCCAGGACATCAGCAGAAGGGAGACGAGGGCAACTGTGGCGCTCGCCACGGAGAAAGACGAAAGGGACCGGAGCGGAGGACACGCACGCAGGAGGGAGCCCCACACAAACGCCGCGAGCGTACCCGAGCAGAAGCCGATCGTGGCGAAGAGCTTGTGGAGGTCGGGACCCAACGACACCTGCGCACAACCGGGATCGCACGGAAACATCCCAGCCCCCATCCGACCGACGCCATCGAAGGCGATCAGGAGAGCGGCCCCCCGCCACAGCCACCCCTGTCGAAAGGTCACGAGCAGCGCACCTGCGAAGCAGAGGTACAAGAGGCCCGTAAAGCCGAATGCCCCATAGCGCATCAACGCCTCCGTGGCACTCCCGCGCTCTCCCAACTCACTGATGTAGTGGGTCACGTGGCTGAAGTCCGGTCGCAGGGCCCCAGCCGTCGCAATCAGGGCAAGCCACAGGAGTGGACTGATGATTCCGCAGTAGAGTCCGAGCGCGCGGAGAGACATCAGATCTCAAACGGCGCGCGCTATCGCGAGACGTTCGGAAACGACCGCTGTCCCTTCAAGAATTGGAGGACGATCTCGTTGAACACCTCGGGCCGCTCCCAGGCCACGGCATGACCCGCATCGGGCACGTCGGCCCACTGAGCCCCCTTGACGTGGCGGGCCCAGAGCCGCATGAGGGCGGGCGGCGCGAGGAGATCGGCGTCAGCGGCGATGACGAGCGTCCTCGTCGTGATGCCAGCGAGCTTTGCGTAGGTGTTGGGCGATCGCAGCGGCTGTGCCGGCGCGTTCGGCTGGCGTGCCCGGTGGTCGATGGCGATCCAGCGCTCGGTGCCTTCGGGATTCGCGCCGCGATACGAAGCGCTCACCTCGCGGTAGTGCGGCGGGAGCGCCCGGATGCCGGGAATCTCGATCCGCGCGACGAAGTCCTGCATCTCCTTCTCGCTGACCGAGCCGGTGCTCGCGCCCACGACGAGGCTCGACAGCCGCTCGGGGTGCCAGGCGGCGTAGTCGAGCGCGACGAACCCGCCGCCGGCAACGCCCACGAGATGGAAGCGTCCAAGCGAGAGGAAGTCGGCGAGGGCGTGCAGATCCTCGGCGACGTGGCCGGGTTGGGCGCCCGTCGCCGGGTCGGCTTCGCTGCGCCCCCAGCCGCGGCGATCGAAGGCGATCACCCGGTAGCCGGCCTTCGAGAATGCGGCCACTTGGGGCTCCCATGCCTCGCTCGTCCCGGTGTTGGCGTGCAACAGCACGACCGGGTCACCGTTGCCGCCCGTGTCGGTGAACCACAGGCGTACCCCCGGCAGGTTCGCGATGTTCCCGGCCTGCGCCAAGGTCCGCGGCTGGAAGCCGATCATGAGGCCGACGATCGCCGCCAGCGCCACCGCAACCTGATTGATCGTTCTCGCAGGTGTCATCATCATGCTGTCATGACTTCGCCCAAGCCTGGAGGAACGACGCTCTTCGTCGCCTCGGGCGCGGGAAGAGGTAGTTCCGGATCAGTCTCGCAAGGCTCGCAGAATCGACGGCCATTGTAGCGGGAATCCGCCTGCCCCCCCGGCGTGGTGACGCGCGAAAGCCATCGTCAGGATCCTCCGCCAAATCCCCGATCTTTGTGAATGACCCTCGGGCGTCATAGGGTTAGAATCCGCACCCTGGAGGGCAGCATGCGTCGTTGGCTGAGGCTTGCCGTTGCCGTCGTGCTCACAGGCGCATCGGTGATCGCACCGCACGCACAGGGGGATTCGACCATCTACGTCGTCAGCTATCTCGAGGCCGTCCCTGCGTCACAACGCCAGGTCGCGACCATGCTCGCGGATCTGGAGCGCGCGAGCCGGAAGGACGCGCCCGTGCGCTACGAGACGCTTCAAGGCACGACGCAGCCGAACCAGTTCGCGCTTCTCGAGATCTGGAAGGACCAGGCGGCGCACCAGGCGCACGCCGGCGCCGAGCATACGCGGCGATTCCGCGAACAGGTGGGCCCGCTCCTGCTCGCGCCGATCGACGACCGAATCTGCGTGACGACGATGGTCGGGCCGACGCGCGAGGGGCGGGGAGCGATTTACGCGGTTACGCACATTGACGTGCCCGGAAACGCCCGCGACGCGGCCCTGGCGCTGCTGCGGCCGTTCGCGGAACACACGCGTGGGGATCCCGGCACCCTGCGCTACGACGTGGTGCACCAGTCGAACAGAACCAATCACTTCACGTCGATTGCGGTCTGGACCGATCAGAAATCGGCCGACGAGGGTCAGCGTGCCACACACACGCGGACGTTCCGCGCGGGGCTGAATCCGCTCCTCGGCGCGCTCTACGACCAGCGCTGGTACAGGCCGCTGCCGGCGAATTGATGGAGGTCGGCGGCACCTACCGGTTCGACGTGCCGCCGCCGGCGGTGTGGGCGCTGCTCATGGACACCGCCGCGATCGCGCGCTGCATCCCGGGGTGCCGCGAACTTCGGCCGGCCGGGCCGAACCGCTACGAGACGGAGCTGTCGGTGGCCGTCGCCGCGATCTCGGGCAACTTCAAGGGCACGATCGAGCTCGCCGAACTGCATCCTCCGGAGTCGTACCGGCTGCTCGTCAACGGCACCGGGGGGCCAGGCTTCGTGCGCGCGGCGGCGACGATCACGCTGGAACCCTCCGACGGCGGGACCGCGGTGCAGGTGGCCGCGACCGCCGAGGCCGGGGGCCTCATCGCGCGCGTCGGCCAGCGGCTGCTCGAGGGCGTCGCGCGTATGACGATGGACCGGTTCTTCGAGTGCCTGGCCAGCCAGCGTCGAGCGCCAGGCGCCGCCCCGAGCCACCTGCCTTAGTCCACATGTTAGTCTAGATGCATGCCCACCGTGAATATCCACGAAGCCAAGACCACCTTCTCGAAGCTGATCGCGCGAGTCGAGGCGGGAGAAGAGATCGTCATCGCGCGCGACGGCACTCCCGTGGCCCGGCTCGTCGCCGTCGGGAACGGTGCGACCGCACGCGTGCCCGGCCGTGATCGCGGGCTCTTCTCGGTGCCCGGCGACTTCGACGCACCACTGGCCGACGCGACGCTGGACGAGTTCGAATCGTGAAGCTGCTGCTCGATACGCATGTCTGGCTCCGGTGGAACACCGAGCCGGAACGGCTGGCGCCGGCGGCGCGCCGGCAGATCGCGGACGCCCGCAACGACGTCTTCCTCTCCGCCGCAAGCGTCTGGGAGATGGCCATCAAGCGACGGGCGGGGAAGCTGCCCTTGCCGGAACCCTTGGCGTTGTACGTCGCCAGGCGGCTTGCGGGCGATAACGTCAGCGCGCTTCCCGTCAGCGTCGTTCATGCGGCAGCCGTCGAAACACTCGAGCGGCTGCACCGGGACCCGTTCGACCGCCTCCTGATCGTGCAGGCGAGGCACGAGGGCATGCGCCTCTTGACCGTGGACGATCAAGTGCTCGCCTACGGCACGCCGGCGGCCGACGCCCGGCGATAGCGAGGGATCCGGCGCCCCGGTGTACACTCGCCCCCTCACATGGCCCGAGTCTCGATCACCGTTAACGGCAAGATCCGCAAGGCGGATGTGGAGCCTCGCCTGCTGCTCGTGCACTTCCTGCGCGACCACCTGCACCTGACGGGGACGCACGTCGGCTGCGACACCAGCCAGTGCGGCGCGTGCACCGTGCTGGTCGACGGCCGAAGCGCCAAGGCCTGCACGATCTTCGCGGTGCAGGCCGACGGCTCGGAGGTGGTCACGATCGAGGGACTCGCCCGGGACGGCCAGCTCCACCCGCTGCAGGAAGGCTTCTGGGAGGAGCACGGCCTGCAGTGCGGCTTCTGTACGCCCGGCATGATCATGTCCGCCGTCGATCTGCTGCACACCAACCCGAATCCGTCCGAGCGCGACATCCGCGAGGGCATCGCCGGCAATTTCTGCCGCTGCACGGGCTATCAGCACATCGTCAACGCGATCCAGCACGCCGCGCGGAAGTGATGGCCGCCCCCATCCTCCCCAAGCTCGTCGGCCAGCGCGTCAAACGCCGCGAGGATCCGCGTCTCATCCAGGGCCGGGCCACCTACGTCGACGACATCACGATCGCCGGCATGCAGCACCTCGCGTTCAAGCGAAGCGACGTGGCCCACGCACGCATCCGGCGCGTCGACACGCGGGCCGCCGAGGCGATGGTGGGCGTCGAGGCCGTCTTTACCGGCGCGCAGCTCGCCGAGTTCCTCGCGCCGATGCCCATCGGCACACCCTTCCCTTCTCCGGCGCATCGCGCCGTGGCGGTCGATGTCGTGCGCTACGTCGGCGAACCGGTCGCCGTCGTGGTGGCCAGCGACCGTTATGCCGCTCGCGACGCCGCCGACGCGATCGCGATCGACTACGAGATCCTGCCCGCCGTCGTGGATCCGGAGATGGCGATGACCGGCACGCCCACCATCATCCACGCGGACTTCCCGAACAACCTGGCGCTGCCGCTCCTCCCGAGCGGCACGGGCGTCAGCGCGAACGGGAAGACGGTGGATGATGCCGCCGTCGACCAGGCGTTTGCCGAGGCCGAGGTCGTGATCGCGCAGCGGATGGTGAACCACCGCATCATCCCGAGCACGATGGAGCCGCGCGGGGTCGTCGCGCAGTACGAGCCGGGCAAGGAGTCGCTGACCATCTGGTCGTCAACGCAGGCGCCGCACCTGCTGCGAACGATGATTGCCGCAATGACGGGACTGGGACAGGACCAGGTCCGCGCGATCGCGCCGGAGGTGGGCGGCGGCTTCGGCGCCAAGATCAACATCTACGGCGAGGAGTACGTCGCGGCGGCGCTCTCGAAGCGCCTCGGCATCCCCGTGAAGTGGGTGGAGGAGCGCTCCGAGAACTTCGTCGCCATGACCCACGGGCGCGACATCATCGCCTACGTCGAGCTTGCCGCGACGCGTGATGGCCGAGTCCTCGGCCTCAGAATGCGGCTGATCGCCGACATCGGCGCGTACAACATGCTGCTCACGGCGGCCATCCCGACGCTGACGATGACAATGGCGAGCGCCACCTACGACATCCCGGCGGTTCGCACGACGCTGACCGAGGTGTTTACGAACAAGACGCCGACCGACGCGTACCGCGGCGCCGGGCGCCCCGAGGCGACCTACTTCGTCGAGCGCGCGATGGACATGCTGGCGCGCGAGCTGAAGATGGATCCGGCCGACGTCCGGCGCAGGAACTTCATCCAGCCGAACAGGTTCCCCTTCACGACCCAGACGGGCGCCGTCTACGACTCGGGCAACTACGACGCGGCGCTGGACCGCGCGCTCGAGGCCGCCGACTGGACGCAGTTGACGGCGGAGCGCGATGCCGCCCGTGCGAACGGCCGGCTCGTTGGCCTCGGCCTCTCCATGTACGTCGAGGTGTGCGGCTTCGGGCCCTCGTCGTCGATGGCGACCGGTGGATGGGAGCACGCCCAGGTCACGGTCGAGCGCGATGGCCGGATCAGCGCCATGACGGGCGCGTCGCCGCACGGGCAGGGCAATGAAACGACCTTCGCACAGATGCTGGCGGATCAGTTCGGCGTGCCGATCGAGCACATCACCATCCACCACGGCGATACCGCCGTCGTGAAGCAGGGCATCGGCACGTTCGGCAGCCGCTCGCAGGCGGTCGGCGGCACGGCGCTGCATCTGGCGGGCGCCAAGGTGAAGGCGAAGATGGCGAAGTTCGCCGCCGATCTGCTGGAGGCGCACGAGGACGACCTCGTCTTCGAGAGCGGGACCATCACGGTGAGAGGCGCGCCGGCGTCGGCGAAGAAGTTCGCGGACGTCGCCGCGTTTGCGTACGTGCCCGTGCCGCTCCCGGAGGGGCTCGAACCCGGTTTGAGCGAAGAGGCGTTCTTCGAGCCCACGAACATGACGTACCCCTTCGGCTGCCACATCGCGATGCTCGAGATCGATCGTGAGACCGGCGAGCCGACGCTGCTGAAGTTCGTGGCGGTGGACGACGCGGGCAACCTGATCAACCCGCTGATCGTCGAGGGACAGATTCATGGCGGGCTTGCCCAGGGCATCGGGCAGGCCCTGATCGAGGAGGCCGTCTACGACGCCTCGGGCCAGCCGCTCACCGGCTCGTTCCTGGATTACGCGCTGCCGCGCGCCACCGACTTCCCGCGCTTCGAGCTCCACAACACGGTGACGCCCACGCCGGTGAATCCCTTCGGCGCGAAGGGCGTGGGCGAGGCGGGCACGCTCGGCTCGACCCCGGCCGTGGTCTCCGCGGCCGTCGATGCCCTGAGTCCGTTCGGCGTGACGCACGTCGACATGATGCTGCGGCCCGAAAAGCTGTGGCGCATCATCCACGGAGCCAGAGCATGATCCCCGCCGGGTTCGAGTACATGCGCGCCACGTCGGTGGACGACGCGCTGGCCAAGCTGGCGGGCACCAACGGCCGCGGGAAGCTTATTGCGGGCGGCCACAGCCTCGTGCCTCTCATGAAGCTGCGCCTCAGCCAGCCGCAGGTGCTCATCGACATCGCCCGCATTCCCGAGCTCGCCGGCATTCGTGAGCGCGACGGCCGCATCGAGATTGGCGCGGGCACGGTGCACCGCGAGGTGGCCTCGTCCGCGCTGCTGCGGAAGCTGTGTCCCCTGCTGTCCGACGCGGCGGCCGAAATCGGCGACGCCCAGGTCCGCAACCGCGGCACGCTCGGCGGCAGTCTCGCGCACGCCGACCCCTCGGCCGACTACCCCGCATCGATGCTCGCGCTGGATGCCGAGATCCACCTCGCGGGTCCGAAGGGACCGCGTGTCGTGCACGCGAGCGCGTTCTTCCGGGATCTGTTCACCGTGGATCTGGCGCCGGACGAGATCATCACGGGCGTTGGCTTCACCCCGGCACAGGCCTCGGCGTACGCCAAGCTCCATCAGCGGGCCTCGCACTACGCCATCGTCGGCGTCGCCGCGACGCTCGACGTGGGCGGTGGCACGATTCGAGCCGCGCGGCTCGGGCTCACCGGCGCATGCCCCTGCGCCATCCGGCTGAGAACGGTCGAGGAGGCGCTGGCCGGCACGAAGGCGTCGACCGCCGCGATCGCCGCGGCCGTCCGCCACTCGGCAGCGGACCTGAAGACGGTCAGCGCCGACATTCACGCCAGCGCGGACTATCGCAGGGCGATGGTACCGGTTTTCACGCGGCGGGCGCTCGAAGCCGCGTTGGTCCGGCTGAAGCCGGACCCCACGTACGGTTAGCGCGATCAGCGTTTTCTGTTCGCAGTCTCCAGCGTGAGCCCGACCCCGTCACGGGGCCCTCGCCGCTCTCAGGTCCGGCTGAAGGTCCGGCTGAAGCCGGACCCCACGTACGGTTAGCGCGATCAGCGTTTTCTGTTCGCAGTCTCCAGCGTGAGCCCGACCCCGTCACGGGGCCCTCGCCGCTCTCAGGTCCGGCTGAAGCCGGACCCCACGTACGGTTAGTGCGATCAGCGTTTTCTGTTCGCAGTCTCCTGCGTGAGCCGGACCCCGTCACGGGGCCTTCGCCGCTCTCAGGTCCGGCTGAAGGTCCGGCTGAAGCCGGACCCCACGTACGGGTCAGCCCCCCGCGAGCGCGCCGACGATGAGAAACGGCTCGGCGCCGGTGGCCACGGCTTCAGGAAGGGGCGTGTCGGGCGGCTCGTGCGAGAAGTCCGTCTCGCACGCGAAGTACCGCACGAACGCGCGGCGGCGGCGGGTGGTGTGATCGCGGATCGCGCCCTCGAGCACCGGATAGCGGCGCTCGAGCGCGTCGAGCACGGCGCCGATCGTCACCGGACCATCGACGTCGAGCTCGACGTCGCCGTCCACGCGCGCCAGCGTCCGTAGATGCTGCGGCAGGACCACCTTGACCATGTGAGTACGTGGGGTCCGGCTTCAGCCGGACCGATCATCTCAACGTCTGCACCTCGACCGAGAGCACCGCGGGGAGATCGCGCACGATCGGCGCCCAGGTGTCGCCGGCGTCGGCGGACCCGTACACCTGCCCTCCGGTCGTGCCGAAGTAGACACCGCACGGATCGAGCGCGTCGACCGACATCGCGTCGCGCAACACGTTGACGTAACAGTCGCGCTGCGGCAGGCCGTTGGTCAGCGCCTCCCACTGGTTGCCGCCCGAGCGGCTGCGGTAGACGCGCAACCGGCCGTCCGGCGGATAGTGCTCCGAGTCGCTCTTGATCGGCACGACGTAGATGGTCTCCGGCTCGTGCGCGTGCACGTCGATGACGAAGCCGAAGTCGGTCGGCAGGTTGCCGCTCACCTCGCGCCACTCGTCACCCGCATTGTCGCTCCGCAGCACGTCCCAATGCTTCTGCATGAAGAGGACATTCGGCCGCGAGCGATGCATGGCGATCCGGTGGACGCAGTGCCCGATCTCCGCGTCGGGGTCGGGAATGTACTGCGACCGCAGGCCGCGGTTGATCGGCTTCCACGTGTTCCCGCCATCGTCCGAGCGAAACGCGCCAGCGGCCGAGATGGCGACGTACATCCGGTCGCGGTTCGAAGGATCGAGAAGGATGGTGTGCAGGCACAGCCCTCCCGCCCCCGGAGCCCACTGCGGACCTGAACCGTGGCCGCGCAGGCCGGCGAGTTCCTGCCAGCTCCGACCGCCGTCGGTCGAGCGGAACAGCGCGGCATCCTCGACGCCGGCGTACACGGTGTCGGGGGCGGAGAGCGACGGCGCGAGGTGCCAGACGCGCTTGAACTCCCACGGGTGCTGCGTCCCGTCGTACCACTGGTGGGTCGTGAGCGGCTTGCCGGTTTCCGCAGACATGTCGTACACGAACTTGTTGCTCACGCCGCCAGGCGGATCGCCTGGCTCGGGCATCTTCTCGCCCCCGGGCACTTCCCACGTCTTCCCGCCGTCGCTCGACCGCTGGATGATCTGCCCGAACCAGCTGCTCGACTGCGATGCGTAGATCCGATTCGGATCGGCAGGCGAGCCCTTCAGGTGGTAGACCTCCCAGCCGCCGAAGTGGGGACCGCTCACGTCCCATGTCCTGCGCGCGCCGTCGGCTGTCAGGACAAATGCACCCTTGCGCGTGCCAACCAGTACTCGAACCCCGCTCATCGGATCCTCCCCAGTGGACGACCTGTCGTGTGACTCAACAGGCCGTGTTGCCGTATGCGGGTCGCTGAGTCGGACCCTGTCAGGCCGCGCGGTTACGATCGAGCACCTCCCGCACCTTCGCGGCCAGTTCCTCCACGCTGAAGGGCTTCGGGAGAAAGTCGATACTGTCGGTGGCGATGCCGTGGCGGATCACGGCATCCACCGTGTGGCCGCTCATGAACAGTACCGGAAGGTCCGCCTGCTGCTCGCGCAGGAGTACGGCCAGCTCGCGGCCGCTCAAGCCCGGCATCACGATATCGGTCAGGACCAGGTCGACGCAGCGGCCGTCCGCGCGCGCGATCGCCAGCGCGGCGTCACCGCCGGCGGCCGGCAGCACCGTGTACCCCTGTTTCTCGAGCGCCGCCTGGATCACCTCGCGCACGTCGTCCTGATCCTCGACCAGCAGGACGGTCTCGGTTCCGCGAGAGGCCGATCGCGGGACGTCCCGCTCGGCGTCAACCTCCTCCTCGCGACCGAGCGCGGGTAGGTAGACCGTCATGGCCGTCCCCCGACCCACCTCGCTCTGCACGTCGATGCACCCGCCGGCGTGCCGGACCACGCCGTCCACGACGGACAAGCCTAGACCTGTACCCCGCCCGCCCGCCTTCGTGGTGTAGAAGGGCTCGAAAAGACGCCGCTTCGCCTCGGCCGTCATGCCGCCGCCCGTGTCGCGCACGACGAGGACGACGTACGAACCGGGCGGCGCGAGGATGCCGCCGTCGGCGCGTGCGTCGTCGACGATCACATTCCGGGTCTCCAGGTGCAGCGTGCCGCCCTGCGGCATGGCGTCGCGGGCGTTGATCACCAGATTCATGAGAACGCGCGTGAGCTGATCCTCGTCGGCCTTCACACAGTGGAGGTCGGGATCGGCCTGGATCGTGACCGTGATGGCCTCCCCGACGGCCCTTCGCAGCATCGGCTCGCTCTGGGACAGCACCGTGTTCAGGTTCACCGACCGCGTCTTGACCACCGAGTGCCGGCTGAATGTCAGGAGTTGGCGCGTCATCGCGGTCGCCTGTTTGCACGCCAGCTCGATCTGCTCCAGACCGTGGCGGGCGGCAGCGGACGTCTCGTCGGCGAGCAGCATCCTCGCGCGGGCCGCGATCACGAGAAGCAGGTTGCCAAAGTCGTGCGCCACGCCGCCGGCCAGGGTGCCCAGGGACTCGAGCCTCTGGGCGCGATGTAACTGCTCCCTCAGTTGTTCCCGTTCGGTTTCCGTCCGCTCGCGCTCGGCGATTTCCTCGCGCAGTGCGTCATTGGCCTGCCGCAACTCGGCGGTGCGTTCTTGTACTCGCGACTCCAGTTCGGCGCTCTTTGTCTGAATCTCCTGGATGAGGTCCCTGGCAACGCGGACCGCGGCCGCCAACCGCCCCCGGAGATCGTCGGCGGCCCTCGCGACGAACGCGAGATACAGGTTCGCGGCATAGACAATGGCCACCATCGCGAGCGAGGCCGGAAGCGACAGCGCCCGTTGCTCGATCGCGCCGAGGTAGACCAGGAGCAGCACGTAGGCGGCGGTGGAGGCGTGGGCAAAAAACAGCGCCCGGCGCCAACGGGTGTTGGCCTGGTCGGCGGTGCGAACCAGCAGCAGGAAGAACAGCCAGCTCTTCTCGCCGCCGGTGACATAAATGGCGGCAAGGTAGAGGACAAGATCGCAGACCAGAAAGACATCGCCCAGGTGCACCGCCCCGGTCCTGCCGAACCAGGCCCAGAGCATGAGCCAGGACAGTCCCGCATACAGCGCAAAGACCAGTGACAGCACCCCGGCATCGGTCCACGCCGAGGGCACCGGCAGGATGAACAGGTTGTGCAGGAGCACGATCGCGGCGACGAAGCCGTATCCCAGGACCCGCAGGCGCGGGATCAAGACGACGTTGTAGCGGCGCGCCTTGAGACTGCGTGCGCGCGCGGCCTCTTCGGGATCCAGGTGGATGCGAAGGGGCGGAGGCGGTTCGGGTTGAGTACGCAGACTCCAGATCTTATACATTTCGCCTCGGACCTTGGACTTCCGGCTTTGGCCCGAAGCCCACGGGTTGACCCCGAAGCTTATGCAGCGCGTCAATACGCCGGCCCAGGTGCTGTGTGCGAGCCTCATCGGCACCACGATCGAGTTCTTCGACTTCTATATCTACGGGACCGCGGCGGTCCTGGTTTTTCCCGTGCTCTTCTTTCCGGCGTCCGACCCCGCCACCGCGAGGCTTGCGTCGCTGGCCACCTTCGGCATCGCGTTTTTCGCCCGGCCGCTCGGGTCCGCGCTCTTCGGCCACTTCGGCGACCGCGTTGGCCGCAAGACCACGCTGATTGCCGCGCTCCTGACGATGGGGCTGTCGACGGTGGCCATCGGCGCGCTGCCGACCTACGACGCGATCGGGCTGGCGGCGCCGGCGCTCCTCGCGCTCTGCCGCTTCGGACAGGGGCTCGGGCTTGGCGGCGAGTGGGGCGGCGCGGTGCTGCTCGCGATCGAGAACGCGCCGCCCGGCCGCCGCGCGTGGTACGGCATGTTTCCCCAGCTCGGGGCGCCGCTCGGGTTCTTCATGTCGACGACGATCTTTCTGGCGCTCTCCGGCTGGCTCGACAACGAGCGGTTCTTCGCGTTCGGCTGGCGCCTGCCGTTTCTCGCCAGCGCCGTGCTGGTGCTCGTCGGCCTGTACGTGCGGCTGACCATCACGGAGACGCCCGTCTTCGCGGCGGCGGTCGAGAGACAGGAGCGCGTGCGGGTGCCGATGGCTGTGGTCTTCCGGCAGCACACGGGCACGGTCGTCGCCGGCACGCTCACGTCCCTCGCCACGTTCGTCGTCTTCTACCTGATGACCGTCTTCACCCTGTCGTGGGGCACCAGTCAGCTCGGATACACGCGAGAGGCGTTCCTCCAGATCCAGCTCGTCGGCGTCGCGTGCTTCGCGATCATGATTCCGATCTCGGCCACGCTCGCGGAGCAGGGGCGGCGCCGGGTGCTGCTGATCGCCACGATCGCGATTGGCCTGTTCGGCCTGGTGCTGGCGCCCCTCTTCGAGATGGGCACGCTCGGCGCCGTGCTGACGCTCGGGATCGGCCTCGGTCTGATGGGCCTCACGTACGGACCCCTCGGCACGGTGCTGTCGGAGCTGTTCCCGACGGCCGTGCGGTACACGGGCAGCTCGATGGCGTTCAACCTCGCGGGCATCTTCGGCGCGTCGCTCGCGCCGTACATCGCGACGTCGCTCGCCAACACCTACGGGCTGCAGTATGTGGGCTACTATCTGACGGGCGCCGCGCTGCTCACGCTCGGCGGGCTCCTCATGACAGAGGAAACGAAGGATCGTCAACTATGAAACCCGCCGTCCTCGTCCTCGCGATCACGCTTGCGGGCACCGCAGTATCCGCGGAGGCTCAGACCCCCGGCACCAAGACGCCGCCCGCGCCGGGCGGCGTGCCGAACGTCATTCCGATTTTCCCGCTCGAAGCCGCCACGCTCTTTCCGAACGGATCCTATCCGCTGCACATCTTCGAGCCCCGCTACCGCGCAATGGTGGCCGACGCGCTGAAAGGGGACCGCATCATCGGGATGGTGACGCTGCAGCCGGGGTATGAAAAGGACTACGAAGGCCGTCCCCCGATCCTGCCAGTCGGCTGCGCGGGCCTCATCACCGAGTTCGAGGAGCTGCCCGACGGCCGCTACAACATCGTGCTGGGCGGCCTGGTGAAGTTTCGCGTCGTCAGCGAAGACCAGAGCCGGGCGTACCGGCTGGCGCGCATCGAGACGATTCCCGAACTGCTGGACGACAAGAAGACGGCGGCGCTCGGCCAGCTGAGGAAGCGCCTGGAGTCACTGCTCGACGCACTGGGCGACAAGCTGCCGGTCGGCCAGCCTCCGGCGGGCATGCCCGACGAGACGCTCGTCGATCTGCTCGCGCAGTTCCTGCCGCTCGAGGCGCGCGGTGACCGGCAGCGGCTCCTCGAGCTGGACGATCCGCTCGCCCGCGCGACGGCTATCGTCGACCTGCTGGAGAAGATGGTGAAGTAGCGCGCAGGCTCCAGAGCCTGTGCGCCAGCGCGACCCAGAGCGCGCAGCTCTGGACTGTGGGCACGCCCTGCACGAGCAGCCGCCCCAAGGTCCGAGCGAGTGAGGACGTTTCTTGTCCGGTGCGTCCGCCCTCAGCGCGGCGCTATGGTAGTGCAGTAGCGGCGCCGGAGCGGGACGCCGCCGCGGTTCCGCTGACGATCTCGTACCACGGACTGGATCCCAGGCGGAATCGGCGCGCCTGCACCGGGAGGCGCTCGCGCCTGGCGCCTCGCTCGTCGAGCGGGAACACCACGAAGTCCGACGCGGCCACGTCCAGCGTGATCGTGGCCCCCAACGATTCCATCCAGTTCGGTCCGACGCCGGTATCCAGGTGGCCTGACGGGCGCGTCGAGCCCGGCTCGGGCTGCAGCGTGAACCAGTCCGTCGCGGACCCGTAGCGCACGAGTTCCTGCGGCTGCCCGTTGGAGAGGCTTCGCAGCGCGTAGCCGGGCGCGGTCAGGAGCATCCGCTGCGACGCGGCCAGCGGCCGACCGTCGAGCGGCGTGAGCAGCACTGCCGCGAAACCCCGGCTCCCTGACGGCATCTCGACGGTGAGCGGGCCGGCAGTCCGGGCGCGCGCTCCCAGATACCCGAACACCCCGGCCGCGCGCTCGGCGTGAATCCGGTAGATCCGATCGGCAAGGTCGTAGGTCAGCTCGTTCGTGTCCGACACATACGGCGCGGAAATCCGCGGCAGGGCCGGCATGCGATCGGTCTCCGATCGGGCCACCGCCACGCGGCGCACGAACGGGAGGTTCGGATCGTAGCCGTACACCGCCTGCAGGAATGCCGGAATCGCGAAGTTGCGCCGCTCGCGCCCCGCCTGCAGGCGGGCGGCGAGATCGAGCGGCAGGGTAATCGGGTCGCGGCCGTCCCGTACCGCGCCTGCCCGAAACAGCCACGCCGTCTGGCCCACCTGCGCCAGCTTGTGAGGCTCGGTATTGAGGTTGAACCCGCGAGCGACGTTGTCATCCCAGGTCCTGCGGTGCTCGTAGGCGAAGTACATGATCGCGTCCCAGTCCTGAAACGCGGCGAAGGCGGCCACGACGGGCAGGACCTCGGTGGCCTGCGTGTTGGGCCAGGGCAGATTGAACTCGCTCAACGTATACGGCCGGCCGGCTTCCCGGGCGGCGGCCGTATTCTGCAAGCCTCCGAGTCCGGTGCCGATGCCGCCTGTGTTCCGGATGCGCCAGTCCCGGTAGTCCCACTCCACGTTGGGGAAGTCGTAATGGTCCACGTAGGAGTGGTTGTCGTGATAGTCCAGGTCGGCATGGGAATCGAGATTCAGCAGGCCGCCGTAGCGCATCTGCGTGCCGGCGATCGGGACCGGCCGCACGACGCGGTCGCGCACCGCCGCGCGCAGCGTCTGCAGGTACGCCCGATCGGTGGCGGCGAGGAAGAGCAGGTAATCGTTGGTGCGGCCGGCGGTCGAGATTTCGGTCTCCCCGACGAGCGCGATCGACCCCAGCGCTTCGCCGGGGTCGAGGCCGCGCCGCGTTGCACGCCTCAACGAGCAGTTGCGCGCCAGGACCACGCCGGTCGCGCTTTCCATCTGCAGGGCGAACCGCCCGATCCGGTTAATCGCGATCGTGGGCTCGAACGCGAGGGTGAAGCGCTGCCACTGGCTGGTGATCGTCAGGGCGCGGCTGCTCTGCGTGCGCCAGGGCGACACGTCTTCACTGACGTACATCGTCACGCGGCGCGTCTGGCCGGCCGCCAGGTCGGCGCGGACCTCGCAGGTCGCTTCGTACGCCACCCCGCGCTCCAGGGACAACCCGACCTGCTTGAGGAAGACGTATCCGCCGATCTGCCTCACGTCCACGCGGGCGGCGGGCGCCCCGGCGTCGCTCACGGCGCCGAGCGTGGCCTGCGCCGGCGCATGGACCTCCATCTGCCACGAAGCGGTGCCCGCCGCAAAGCCGCCGTTGGTCAGCAGCTCGGGGCCCGCCGGCTCCGAGGCTCCCCACGCGGCCGCGATCGGCTCGGTCGCGGCATATTTCCCGGCGAGCCAGGTGTTCCACTGGCGCCGCAGTTCGTCGGCGTAGGCCGGGAACAGATTCCCATCCAGATTGTAGGACTGCCACTCCCGCACGAGCGACGTCTCGTTGTTGATCTCGACCATCGCGAGCACGGGGTCGTCGCCGAGCCGCAACGCGTCGAGGAGCTGGCGGGTGAACTCGGCCTGGAGTTCGACCATACGGGGGTGGAAGATGTGCAGCGGCTTGCTCTGTATGGGGAACGTCGCGCCGGCCGGGATCGCCGGCACCCCGTCAACGGCCGGGCGGAACGTGTAGCTCACGTGGAGGTTCAGGTTGACGTAGATGCCTTCCACGCTGAGCGCGTCCAGAAAGCCGCGCAGCAGCGCGACCGATTCGGGGTTCAGCGTCGGGTACGGCCCGGTGGTAAGGAGCGCGCGAGCAGCTGCGATGTTGTCGTCGAGCCGGGCGTCCATGTGGTGCAGCCGGACGACGTTGATGCCCAGCCGGCGCAGCCGTCGGGCGATGCGCGGGGCGTCAGCCGCCAGCGGCAGGGTCGAGTCGAAGGCGAGGTTCACGCCGAACAGGCGAACGCGCTCGCCGCTCACCGCGCGGACGAAGTGGCCGTCGCGGACGACCAGCGCGTCGGCGGCCGTCAGCGGGCGGTTGAGCGCGCTGAAGTCCGGCGCGCCGGCCAGCGCGTCCTGGTCGATTGTGAACGGATAGAGTCCGGACTGCGCCGTGGCACCGGCGGCCAGGAACAGCAGACCCGCGAGCGAGCACGGCAGGAGGCGCATCGGATCACCGACCCGAGTCGGTCATTGGGCGCGGGTCATGGTAGCGCACGATGAGGGCGGGCGCAGGGCGTCGGATTCTGTGCTCGCGCCAGACGCACGCCATGGGACTCTGAAACCTATATGCTCTAACGGTCGTATTGATCGGTGTTCAATAAACTCGCGTCCGGATTTCAGATCAATTTTCCGGATTCTCCGGCACAGGAGCGGCGTGGGCAGACACACTGGACGGCCTCAACCACACGAGACAACCCGGCGCGCCATCCTCGACGCCGCGCTTCAGCTCTTCGTGAGCCAGGGATACGCTCTGGTGTCGATACGCAACATCGCATCGAAGGTGGGCTACAGCCCGGGCGCGCTCTACAGCTACTTCCCGTCGAAAGACGACATCTTTCTCGCGCTGGCCGAAGAAGGATTCCGCAAGCTCGGCGCCGAAGCGCTCGCGACACGAGTCACGTCCGACTCCCTGTCAGATCTGGCGGACACCGCCTGGCGGCTCTACGCTTTCAGCAAGGAACAGCCGCAGTATTTCGCGCTCGTGTTCCTCGACCGCCACGTGCCACGCATCGGACCGGAGAGCGAGCGATTCGCGTTCATGTCGGACATCAAAGCCAGTCTGCTCGCGCGGGTGCAGCGCTGCGTGAGCGAGGGCTTGTTCCCGGTCTCCGTCCATCCCAGGGTGGCCCTGCGTCTGCTCTGGGCTGCCGTGATCGGCATAGCGTCGCTGCGGCTGTCCGACCGGCTCGCTCCTGGCGAGGACCCGGATGCGCTGATTCGCGATGCCATCAACACAACGATTGCCGGCCTGCGCGCGGGCGCCGCCGTGTCCCTGCAAGGAGTGTCATCGTGATCGTCGGTTTCCTTTTGTCCAGGCTGTCGACTCCCGTGTCGGGAATGCTGCTCACCCTGGTGGTGCTCACTGCCGGCTGCGGCGCGAACGTCGACGCCCCGGCCGAGGCGGCGAAGCCCTCCGCTGACATCGCGGCGGTTGCCGTCGCCACCGCCGAGGCGGTAGAACGTCCCATCACGCGATTCGTTGCCGTAACGGGTACGCTCACCGCGGAAGAACGGGCCGAAGTCGCGGCTGAGATCGCCGGACGTGTCGTGGCGACCCCGGTAGAACGGGGCAGCCGTGTGAGCGAAGGCTCCGAGCTCGTTCGGATCACCGACGTCGAGGTCCGGGCTCAGGCCCAGGAGGCGGAGGCGAACACCGGACAGATCGAGGCGCGCCTGGGTCTGGCCGGTGGAGGGCACTTCGAGATCGACCGCGTACCGGAGGTCGGCAATGCGAAGGCGGCCAACGACCTGGCACAGGCCGATCTCGAACGTGCAACGATGCTTCTCGATCGCAAGCTCCTACCACGGGCCGACTTCGATCGAAGCCGAACCCAGGCGGAAGCCGCACGTCGTCAGTACGACATCGCGCGCAACTCGGCCGAGCAGCAGTACCAGTCTCTACTGGCCGCGCGGGCCCGCATGATGCTGGCGCAAAAGGCTCTCACCGATACCGTCGTTCGCGCGCCATTCGACGGCCTCGTCGAGCAGCGTCTCGTCTCGATCGGGGACTACGTGACGCGCGGCACGAGGGTGGCATCGGTCATTCGTATCAATCCGTTGCGGGTGGAACTCACCGTACCTGGACAGTACCTCTCAGAAGTGGCGGCAGGCCGCGCCGTTACGCTCGAGGTGGATGCCTTTCGAGGACAGACCTTTGCGGGGCGGATTCGCTACGTCTCGCCCGTGCTGCGAGCCGACACACGCGCGCTGGTGGTCGAAGCCGTGGTGCCAAACGACACCGGCCAGTTGAAGCCGGGGCTTTTCACCACTGCACGGATCGAGCAGGCGTCCGAGACGCCCGCGGTTCTCGTCCCCGCCGCGACCGTCCGTTCCGTGTCGGGCACCGCCCGCCTGTACGTCGTCAGGACCGACAGCACAGTCGAGGAGCGCATCGTGACCACCGGACAGACGGTTGGCGATTTGGTCGAGGTTACGAGCGGCCTGAAGGCCGGCGAACACGTTGCGACGAGCAACGTTGCGCAGCTCTCCGACGGCGCACGCGTCGTCGAGGGAAGGTAGGTTCATCATGCAGTGGCTCGCCGCCCTGTGCGTCCGTCGCCCTGTCTTCGCGTCGGTACTGATCCTGTCGCTGAGCGTGATCGGCGTGTTTTCCTTTACACAGCTCGGCATCGACCAGTTTCCCAACGTCGACATTCCCACGGCGCTCGTGACCACGCGACTGCCTGGCGCGGCGCCAGAGCAGGTCGAGAGTGAAGTCACGGACAAGATTGAAGAGGCCGTCAACACCATCAGCGGCATCGACACGCTCACCTCGACCTCCTCCGAGGGTGTGTCGCAGGTGGTGGTGAGCTTCCGGCTGGAGAAGGATGCCGACGTCGCCACGCAGGAGGTTCGCGACCGTCTGAACCGCATCCTGCCGCAGCTTCCGAGGACGATCACCCAGCCCACCATCGAGAAACGGGATCCGGATGCCTTCCCCGTGCTGACGATTGCCCTGACGGCCAACGCGCCGGTCCGCGACATCACTGAATATGCCGACAAGGTGCTGCGGCGCCAGCTCGAGAGCGCCGATGGCGTGGGGCAGGTCCTCGTGCTCGGAGGCCGCCGGCGCCAGATCAACGTCGTGCTCGACGCCGATCGGCTGCGCGCCCAGAACCTCACCATAAACGACGTGGCGCGGGCGCTTCAGGCGCAGAACAGCGATACTCCGGGCGGGCGGATCGACCGGGGCGTCGAGTCGCTGACGATGCGTACGCGCGGCCGGGTGGAGTCGCCGCAGGAGTTCGGGGACATCGTCATTCGAGAAGCGGGTGGGTACCCGGTACAGGTTCGCGACATCGCGAGAGTCGAGGACGGCATGGCCGATGCCCAGACGGTGGCGAGCATCAACGGCGATCCCACCGTGCTGCTGCAGATCCGCAAACAGTCGGGGACGAACACCGTCGAGATCGTCAACGGCGTGAAGGCGCGCCTTGCGCAGCTCGAAACAACGCTGCCGTCCGGTTATCGCCTTCGAATCGTGCGCGATCAAGCGGAGTTCATCGAGGCGTCAATCACCAGCGTCCAGGAACACCTTATCGTGGGTTCGCTGCTCGCCGCTCTGGTTGTCCTCCTCTTCCTCGGAAACTTCCGATCCACGATTATCGCCGCCATCTCGATTCCCACATCCATCGTCGCGACGTTCGGCCTCATTTGGTACATGGGCTTCACGTTGAACATGCTGACGATGCTCGCCCTGACGTTGTCGGTCGGCATCGTCATCGACGACGCGATTGTCGTGCTGGAGAACATCTATCGGTTCATCGAAGAAAAAGGAATGCCACCGATGAAGGCGGCCGTGGAGGCGACGAGAGAGATCGGGCTGGCCGTCCTCGCGACGACGCTGTCCCTTGTGGCGATCTTCGTCCCCGTTGGCTTCATGAGCGGCATGGTCGGTCGCTTCATGCAGAGCTTTGGGCTGACGATGGCGTTCGCCATCCTTGTCTCGATGCTCGTCAGCTTCACGCTCACGCCCATGATGTCGTCGCGCTGGCTACGGGCGAAGCGCGCGGGTTCGGGCCGTGCGCCTCATGACTCGAAGCACTCGGCGATCTTCAGGCCGCTGGACCGCGCCTATGCCGCGATGCTCGAGTGGTCGATGTCGCACCGGTGGGTCATCGGGGTCCTCACTGTGGCCGTGCTCCTCTCGAGCGTGCCGCTCTTCAGGTTCGTCAGCATCACCTTCATGACGCTGGACGATCAATCGGGATTCGACGTGAACGTGCGGGCGCTGGAGGGCACGAGCCTCGAGGCGACTGAAGTGATGGCCAACCGCATCGGGGCCGCCATCCGCCGGATTCCGGAAGTCAGCTACACGCTGGCGACCGTGGCCGGCGACGGCGCCGGCACGCGGAACAGCGTATCGATTTTCGTGAAGCTGCACCCGATCGAGGCGCGACGGCGCGATCAGTTTGCGGTCATGGCGCAGGTGCGCGATGAGGTATTGGCGCCCTTCACGGCCGAGGGCGTGCGGGCCAGTGTCGGCGGTGGCGGCGGACCCGGAGGAGGCGGCGGCGGACCCGGGGGAGGCGTGCAGTTCGTGCTGCGCGGGCCCGAGCTTCGTGGGCTGCAGGAATACAGTCAGCGCCTCCTCGAGAGGGTGAAGACGATTCCGGGCGTCGTCGACGCGGACACGACGCTCAATGCCGGCAAGCCGGAGCTGTCGGTTCGCATGGATCGGCCGAAAGCGGCCGACCTGGGGGTGCCGCTCGCCGAGACTGCCGAAGCGCTGCGGCTGCTCGTGGGCGGCGACGCGGTGACCACCTATAACGAGGGCGGCGAGCAGTACGAAGTCCATGTGCGCGCGGATGCTGACGATCGCGGCTCCGAGGCGGCGCTCGGCCAGCTGCCAGTGCGGGCACGGGTGGGCACGGTTGCACTGGAGGACGTGGCGCGCTTCACCCGCAGCGAGGAGTCGGCCGACATCCGGCGGCTGTCGCGGCAGCGCCAGGTAACCGTTATGGTGAATCTGCTGCCGGGCACGTCACAGGCGGCCGTGCAGGCGCAGATGACCGAATTCGCGAGCCAGCTCAATCTCGCGCCCGGCTACACGGGTGGCTTCAGCGGCCAGTCCCGCGAGCTGAATCGGACGGCAACGGCGTTTCTGACGGCGTTCGCGCTCTCGCTCATCTTCATGTACCTCGTGCTCGCGGCGCAGTTCGAATCATGGCTTCACCCGATGACCATTCTCCTGTCGTTGCCGCTCACGCTTCCGTTCGCGTTGCTGTCGCTCATCGTGTTCCAGCAGTCACTGAACGTCTTCTCGGCCCTCGGTCTGTTGGTGCTGTTCGGTGTGGTGAAGAAGAACTCGATCCTCCAGATCGATCATGCGAATCAGCTCAAGGCAGCCGGCTTCAGCACACGCGACGCGATTGTGCAGGCCAGCCGCAACCGCCTGCGGCCAATCCTGATGACGACGCTGGCCTTTGTCGCCGGAATGGTGCCGCTCGTGGTCACGAGCGGCGTCGGGTCCGCAACCAATCACGCGATCGGTTGGGTGGTGATTGGCGGGCAAACCCTGGTCCTGGTCTTGACACTGGTTGTGACGCCGGTGACCTACGCGGCGTTCGACGCGCTTCGCGAGAAGCGTCTGGCTGCGAGGGGTGGAAATTGGCTGCGCGCCAGACTGACGGCTCCCGACCCGCTTACACCGGTGTAAGCGCATTCTGTACGTCCGTGGCGCATTTGAAACTGATTGACTCTGTCGCGTTGCGATGCGCCGGAAACCCAACCGCTTCGCCAATGGGGAGATGTACTTTTCCGAGGGCCGTTAGCTCCGGGACGAGCCGGTTTTCAGAAGATCTTCAGACTCCCGCTGCTGCTGACGTTTCGGCCGGAGCGTCTCCCGAACCGATTGCAGGAACTCGAGCACCGTCGACGACCGTTCGCTCGCGCGCCAGACCGCGCTGATCGAGATGCGGGAGGCCGGCTCGTGCAGCGGCACCACGGCGATCCGCTGCAGAAAGTCCGATGAGAGGTACGAATCGGCGGCGCGCTCCGAGGCGAGACAGATCCCACGGCCGGCGGCCACCAGCAGCAGCACCGCCTGCTGCAGCGGCAGCGCCGGAACCGTCATCGTCTTCGGCGCAATCTTCGCCGCGGCGTACAGTCCGAGCCACCGGTCGTAGGCCACCGGCGCCTGCTTGCGCTCGTGCAGGAGCAGGGTATCGCCGGCCAGGTCTTTCAGTCGCACGGCTCTCCGCCGTGCCAGGCGGTGCCGCCTCGGGAGCAGCACGACCAGCCCTTCCTCGAAGAGCGGCTCACTCCAGAGGCGCGACGAGTTCACCGGGTCGCGTGAGAATCCCACGTCGATCCGCCGGCGCAGCAGCGCGTCGGCCTGCTCGTGCGACATGAGGTCGATCGCGTCGATCGACACGTACGGAAACCGTCTTTCGTGGAACGCGCGGGCCCGATCGACGGCCCGCCAGAGCCCGGGGCCAATACCCACCTTGACCAGTCCGACGGCGTCGTCTTGGACCGCACGCGCGACACTCAGGAAGTCGTCGCCCTTTGCCACCAGCTCTTGCGCCTGGCGCAGCAGTCGGTGGCCGGCGGCCGTCAGCACGACGCGTGGACGCGTCCGCTCGAAGAGCGCGACGCCGACTTCCTGCTCCAGTTGCCGGATGTGGCGGCTCAACGGCGGCTGCGAAATGTGCAGACGCTCGGCCGCCCGCGTGAAGTGCAACTCCTCGGCAACGGCGACGAACGCACGGAGGTGACGAAAGTCCATCGCCCGGATTATGCCAAATCGGTATCGAGCCGATCGCAGAAAATGTACGGACTGATACGCTTTTGGACTTGACAACGGCTTAAGCCGGGCCTATTATTACCCGGTAGGGAGAGGCTGAGCCGTGACGATTATCGAGGTTTTCAACTCGTTCCAGACACAAGAGCAGGCGATTCAATACCTTGAGCAGGTTCGATGGAAGGACCGTCCCGATTGCCCGTATTGCCACAGCCTAGCAGTCTGCCGGCACGCCAGCGGCGACCGAGCGGGCTCGCGCTGGCAGTGTCAGGACTGCCAGCGGGCGTTTTCCGCGACCGTGGGAACCATCTTTCACGGGACACACATTCCCCTGCGGAACTGGTTTCTGTGTCTCGCGTTGATGCTGAACGCGAAGAAGTCCGCCAGCTCGCATCAGATCGCCCGCGACTTGGGCATCCGTCAGCCAACGGTGTGGAGCATGATGCACCGCATCCGCGTGGCGATGGCGAACGATCCGCAACAGTCTGTGTTGCTGCATGGCATCGTGGAGGCGGACGAAACCTACATCGGCGGGAAGCCGCGCAAGACGAATCGGCACGGCTACGACGACAAGCCGAAGCGTGGCCGTGGAACGTCGAAGAAGCCGGTGATTGGCCTCATGGAGCGCGGCGGGCGCGTAATTGCGCGGCCAGCGAAGCCGGGAGAGCTTGGGACCAAGGGGCTCGGGAAATTCATCGAAAAATTCGTGGACAAGGCAGGCACGCTGCTGATCACCGACGAATGGTCTGGTTACAGCCGTGTCCGCGAAACGCGCCTGCATGCGACGATCAATCACGCCGTAGAATACGCGAACGGCATGATTCACACGAACAGCATCGAGGGGTTCTGGGGACTCGTGAAACGTGCATGGTATGGGCAGCACCATCACTACAGCGAGAAGTACATGAATCTCTACATCGCAGAAGCCTGCTACAAGTTCAACCAGCGCATTGGCCGTTCGCCTGCGTTTGGAGAGGCGATGGCGTTGCTCGCGCACGCCTGATGAATCGCCTCTATTACGGCGATAACCTGACGCTGATGGAGCGGATGCCGTCAGCGTCAGTGGATCTCATCTACCTCGACCCGCCCTTCAAGTCGAACCAGAACTACAACCTGATTTATAAGACGCTGACCGGCCGTCCAGTGCCCGAGCAGGCCGAAGCGTTCTGCGATACGTGGGAGATGGACGCGGAGAAGGAAAAACTCGCGAAGACGATGCCGATCCTGATGCGTGAGAAAGGCGTAGAGGATTACTATGTCGAGTTCTGGCGGCTCTGGATGCAGGCGCTACGGCAGACGCAACCGCACTTGCTCGCTTACCTCGTTTATATGGTGCAGCGTCTGCTCTACATGAAGACACTGCTTCGACCGCGCGGTTCCATCTACCTTCACTGCGATCCAGAAGCCAGCCATTACATCAAGGTGATGATGGACGGCATTTTTGGCCACCAGAACTTCAGGAATGAAATCGTGTGGAAGCGGACAAGCGCGCACAGCGATACCAAACGATGGGGAGCGGTTCACGACACGATCCTGTTCTACTCGACAAGTGACAAGTTCACCTGGAATCCGATCTATTTGGCTCACGACAAGGATTACCTTGAGAAGTTTTATCGGTTCAAGGATGAACAGGGCGTGTACCGCCTGCACGAAATCATTCGCACAGCATCGATGGGTCCACGACGCAACCTAGCCTACGAATACAAAGGCTATACGCCTCAGTGGGGCTGGCGCAGGGTGCGTTCCAAGGTCGAAGCACTCGACAAGGCCGGTCGTATTACATGGTCAAAAACCGGTCGGCCGTACCTCAAGCGGTATCTCCATGAGCAGGAGGGCACGCCGATTACCGATGTGGTCGTTGATATTCCGCCTGTTGGGGGTGTCGCCAAGGAACGGCTCGGGTACCCGACGCAGAAGCCCATCGCATTGTTGAAGCGGATTATTGAGTCGTCCAGCCCCAAGGATGCCGTGGTATTCGACCCGTTCTGCGGCTGCGGAACCACCATCTACGCTGCCCATGAAACAGGCCGGAAGTGGGTCGGCTGCGACATTGCGATTCTCGCCATCAAGTTGATTCGCGAAATCCTGACCGAACGCTACCGCTTGCACGAAGAGGCGAACTTCACCGTAGATGGTATCCCTGTCAGTGTCGAGCAGGCGCAAGAACTGTTCAACAAAGACCCCTTCCAGTTTCAGCATTGGGCCGTTGAGCGCATCGGTGGCTTTCCGATGCAGAAGAAAGTCGCGGATCAAGGCATCGATGGTCGGCTCTATTTCGAGACGAAGAAAACCATCAAATCGATGGTCCTCTCAGTCAAGGGCGGAACGATCCGCCCGACCGACGTACGGGACTTACGCGGCGTGTTGGAGCGGGAAACAGACGCCGAATTAGCCGGCTTCATCTCGCTGCGTGAACCCACAACGGCCATGAAGTCAGAGGCTGCCAAGGCTGGCATGTACGACTATGCGGGTGTGTCGTATCCGAGGATTCAACTCCTGACGATTCGCGAGATTGTCGGAGACAAACGGGACTTCCAGACCCCGACAAAGGTCGGCTCACGAATCGCAACCGGACAAGCGGTTCTACCGATGGAAGGTGTGACCTACCAGCCACGCAAGCGGCGGGAGATCCCCTTAGCGGCCGAGGGAAAGGGGCTGTATGGGTTGTCCGATTCTGAGGACGAGCCGTTCTGATGCCGCGGAAGTCCAAAAGCGTATCATTACGAAAATGTATTGGACAGCGGTCCGCTCGACTCCGATCCTGCCGTCACACATCACAAGGGGGAGCCATGATTGCTCGTCGAGTGCCGTCGCTCGTGCTCTGGGGCGTTCTGTTCCTGCCGTCCACGCTCTGGGCGCAGGCGGCGACCGGCAGCATCGCGGGGGTCGTCCGCGACACGTCGGGAGCCGTACTGCCGGGCGTGACCGTCGAAGCGGCGAGTCCCGCCCTCATCGAAAAAGTTCGCACCGTCGTCACCGACGCCGCCGGCGCGTACCGCATTATCGAGTTGCGGCCCGGTACCTACACCGTGACCTTCAGCCTTCCCGGCTTCTCCACCGTCCGGCGGGAGGGCGTCGAGCTGACCACCTCCTTCACCGCGGCCATCAACGCGGACCTGCGGGTGGGCGGCGTCGAGGAAACGATCACGGTGTCAGGCGAGACGCCGGTAGTCGACCTCTCGAGCGCCCGCCAGCAGACGACCGTCTCGCGCGACGTGCTCGACGCGATTCCGACGACCAAGCGGCTCGGCCAGTACGCGTCGTTCATACCTGGCGCGACGTACTCCAACCCGACCTTCCAGGATTCGGGCGGCACGGCGGGCGAGGGAGGCCAGTTCGGCGTCCACGGCCAGCGGGCGGCCGACGAGATTGTCAACCTGGACGGGTTGAACCAGAACATGTTCGGCCTCGACGTCTACAGCTACAACTCGCAGACGATTCAGGAGGTCGTGATTGAAACCGGCGGAACGTCGGCCGAGGCGACGACCGGCGGCGTGCAGCTCAACATCATCCCCAAGGACGGTGGCAACAACTGGTCGGGCAGCTTCAACAGTTCGTGGACCGGCCCGTCGCTGCAAAGCGACAATCTCGACGACGACCTGCGCGCGCGCGGCCTGCAGACCGGCGCATCGGTCAAACGATTCCGAGACAACGGCGGGGCCTTCGGCGGACCCATCGCGCGAGACCGGCTGTGGTTCTACACCGCCCACCGGTACTGGGGTACGCAGAAGTACATTCAGGGCACCTACTACAACAAGAGCCCGAACAAACTCTTCTACGTCCCCGACCTCGATCGGGTGGCCTTCACCAACTGGTACTACCACGACAACAACGTCCGTCTGACGTGGCAGGCCACCGCGCGCAACAAGATCGCCCTCTTCTACTCGCACGAGGATTCCTGCAACTGTCCCGTCGGCTTGAGCGGAATCGGCGGCGCCAACGCCATCAAGGGCACGCCGGAATCGCGTCCCAAGCACCTGTTCAACCCGCTGCAGAACGCGGTGCTCAGTTGGAACGCCCCGGCCACCAACAAGCTCCTGCTCGAAGGGGCTGCCTCCTTCCAGGGCCTGAACGTGCAGACCGAGGCGATGGAGGGCGCATCGAGGATCGGGATTACCGACGTCGGGCTGGGGCTCGAATACGGCGGTCTGGCGGGCGGCGGCAACCCGAACGGCAATACGTTCTTCGGCACCACCCAGCGCCGGGACGTCAGGCGGTACACGGGCCGCCTCGCGGCGTCCTATGTGACCGGGTCGCACACGTTCAAGGGCGGCTTCACCGTGCTCCGCTACAGTCTCGGCCGCGAAGGGGCCCACACCGACGCCGACGCGATCGACGGCGGCCGCGCGTACGTGTTCCGCAACCAGGTGCCGATTCAGGTGCGCCTGTGGGCGATACCGTACGAGGTCGTGGAGCACACGACGAACACCGGCGCGTACGCCCAGGATCAGTGGGTCGTCCGGAAGCTCACGCTGAACCTGGGGCTGCGGTACGACAGCATCCTGGGGACAGTGCCGGCTCACCGCCTGCCGGCGGGTTACTTCGTGCCGGCGCGCGACTTCCCCGCCGCCGACAACGTGCCGAACTTCAAGAATCTGAATCCGCGGGTGAGCGGAACGTACGACCTCTTCGGCAACGGCAAGACCGCCGTGAAAGCGTCCATCGGCCGGTACAATCCGTGGCTGGTCGGTACGATTGGCAACCCGCAGAGCGGTCAGCCCGCATTCACGACGGTGACCTGGAATGACTCGTTTTACGGCCCCGGCGACCCGCGCAGCGGGAATTTCGTCCCCGACTGCGACCTGCGCGTGATCACGGGCAGCGGCGAGTGCGGCCCCTGGAGCGACCGCGGTTTCGGCCAAGTACGGGCCGGGACGCGCTTTGCAAAGGATGCCACCGAGGGCTTCAACAAGCAGCAGTACAACTGGCAGACGTCGGTGTCCCTCCAGCAGGAACTGCGGCCGGGCATCGCGCTCAACATCGGGTACTTCCGCACGTGGTACGGCAACTTCCAGATTACCGACAACGCGGCCACCACTGCGGACGACTACGATCCGTTCTGTATCACGCTGCCCGCGACCGATTCCCGTCTGCCCGGCGGCGGCCAGCAGCGCTGCGGCTTCTTCGACATCAAGCCGAGCCTCTTCGGCCGGGTCGACAACCTCCGGACACAGGCGTCCAACTACGGGCGCCGCACCGAGGTCTACAACGGTGTGGACGCGACGCTGACGGCGCGCTTCGCCCAGGGCGGGCAGTTTTCAGGCGGGTTGAGCGTCGGGCGCACGGTCATCGACGCCTGCGAGCTCGCCGCGAAGCTGCCGGAAGCCTTGTTCGGAACTGATGGCGCGATCAATGGAGCCAATACCGGAACCGCCGCGCTCACCACCGGTGTCGCCGGATCGTGGACCTCCATGCTCGCGTGCAATGTCACGCCGCCGTGGTCGGCCGGGACGCAGGTCAAGTTCCTCTTCGTCTATCCGCTCCCCTGGGACCTGCAGTTCAGTGCGATCTTTCAGAACTTCCCCGGCGTGCCGATCACGGCCACGTATGCCGTCAACAACGCGATCGTCTCGCCGTCGCTCGGGCGCAGCATCTCCGCCTGCGGCGCCAACTGCGCGCCGGCGAGCAGCTTCGGCAACGTCGAGTTGATCTCCGCCGGGACGACCTACGAAGATCGCCAGCAGTCGGTGGATCTGCGGTTCACGCGGGCCTTCAGGTTCGGACGCGCCAACCTGCGGCCCAGCCTCGACCTCTCGAACATCCTCAACGCGGGCAGCATCTATGCGGCCAACACCGGGTTCGGCTCGCAGTGGCTCGTCCCGTACGAGATCTCGGGCGGACGACTGGCCCGAGTCAACGTGCAGCTCGACTTCTAATGATGGGATCGCTCCGCATCGGCCTGGTGCTCGCCGGCCTGCTGACCGCCCCCGCGGCGGCGCAGTGGCTCAACGTGCCCCAGGCCTCCACGCCCCGCACGCCGGACGGGAAGCCCGATCTGACGGCGGCGGCGCCGCGCACCGCGGACGGGACGCTCGACCTCTCGGGCATCTGGATCCGTCGGCGCGGCGTCCCGCCCGGATCCGGCGGGCGCGACGGCATCGCCGCCGGAGTCGATGTCCTGTTCCAACCAGCCGGGGAGGCTCTCTACAAAGTTCGCGGCGAGAACAACAGCAAGGGGACGCCCAGCGAGCGGTGCCTGCCGCACGGCATCACGAAGGCGGTGTCGGTCCCTGAGCCCTTCAAGATCGTCCAGACACCCGACCTCATCGTCATCCTCCTCGAGGAGTTCAATCACCATCGGCAGATCTTCATGGACGGCCGTCCGGCCCCGGCCGGGCGCGCACCCACCTGGTTCGGGTACTCCCGCGGCCAGTGGGACGGCGACACGCTCGTGGTAGACACGACCGGATTCCGCGACGAGCAATGGCTCGATTTCCGCGGGCATCCGGCCACCGACGCCCTGCACCTGACCGAGCGCTACCGGCGTCGCGACTTCGGGCACCTCGACATCCAGTTCACCATCGACGATCCGAAGGCGTACGTGAAGCCGTGGAACGTCACCTTGCCGTTCGACCTGCTTCCGGACACGGAACTGATCGAGCACTTCTGCGAGAACGAGCGCGACACGACGCTCAACCTTCTCGTGGGCAAGTAGACGCCCGTGAAATTCCTTCAGTCGTCAGGGATCGCGGCATCGGCGTTACTCCTGGCCGTCGGCGTTGCCGGCGCCCAGCAGTCGCAGGTGGCGACAACCGCTGACGGCCATCCGGACCTGTCGGGGATGTGGCGCGCTGCCACCGACAGATACGCGTCGGATCTGGCGACGGGAAACCGGCAGGTCGTCCTCCAGCCCTGGGCCGCCGCACGCTTCAAGGAACGGCAGGCCAGCGGGGGAAGAGGCCGGCCGACTGAGCGGTGCCTCCCTCAGGGTGTGCCGGGCATGATGCTCGCGCGAGAGCACCCCTGGAAGATCGTGCAGACGCCCGGCATCGTCATCATCCTCTTCCACGAGTCGCTCCACTTCCGGCAGATCTTCACCGACGGCCGCCCGTTCCCCACCGATCCCGCGCCGAACTGGCTGGGCTACACGGTCGGCCGGTGGGATCGCGACACGCTCGTGGCCGAGACGATCGGTCAGACCGAGCAAACCTGGCTGGACGCGCGTGGCCATCCCCACAGCGAGGGGTTGCGGGTAGCCGAGCGCTTCCGGCGCCGCGGGGCCGATGCCATGGATGTTGACGTCACGATTGACGACCCGAAGGCCTACGCCAAGCCCTGGACCGTGACGGTTCGCTTCGAGCGCGTCCGCACTCCCGAGCTCGGCGAGGATGTCTGCGCCATCCAGCCGGCCGCGAACTAATCTAGTTGTTCTCGATGAACAGGACCTTGCCGGTCTCCTTGTTACATCCGCCGGCCGGCATTGCCATCCCGCACGTGATGAAATCGCCGGTCATCGCCCCGAAGGGCCGGCCGTCGCGCAGCGGAAAAACCGTCACGGTGAACACGGACCCAAGCGGGAACGTCTTCGGCGAGAGGCCCCGCCGCGCCAGGGCCGCCGCCGACCCGGTCTCGACGCCCCACACCACGGGCTTGCCGTCCTTGCCGATCGTCGACTGGCCATCGGGCCCGAGCACCTCGAAGATCAGCTGCGCGTGGTTCGACCCAGGGACATAACGTGTCAGCTTCCCCGTCATCGTCTTCGTCTGCGTCTGGTCGTACATCGCAAACGAATGATGCGCGCCGACCGGCGAGGCGATCGCCATCGCCGCCACTGCCGCCGCCATCAGCCTGATCTTCATGTGATCAATCCTTCGGCTTTTCCCAGCCCTGTTCGAAGTATTTCTCCCAGTTCTGCGCCCAGGGCCGGCCGAAGTAGTCAATGTAGCCGTCGTCGACGGGCGTGAGCTGGGTTGGGCGGCCGTCGGGCCCATTCAGGATCGTACTCTGGACGCGGCATTCCACAAAGGTGTGACGGGTGTCGGATTCAGGGCCGGCCCGCCTCTCCCAGGGTGTGACGATGTGCAGCGGCTCGGTGAAGGCCTCGGGGTCGTAGAACGTCGCCTCGACGGTGATCACCTTGCCGTCCGCGCTCGGCCGGAACACCTCGATGATCTCGAGGGAGCCGCTGTACTCGAACATCGAGTGGGAAATCGTCCACGCCTGCACGTTGGCCGTCCATGCCACCAGCGTGTTGCCGTTCCAGAACGCCACGCTTTCGCCGAACCACTGCGGCACCTGCTGCACGTGCTTCTGGCCGATCAGGATCTTCCGCAGCAGGTTGTCGGCGCTCCCACCGAGCATCTGCACCTGACGGGGCGTCATGATCAGCTCGATCGGGCCGCCGAAGGTGAACTGCGACCACCAGCGCATCATCCCTTCGGGATAGCAGAACGCCGCCATCCACTGGGGCGCGTTGCTGACCGCCTCGTGGAAGTTCATCTGCACCATGCGCTTCTGGTACTCGGGCGTCAGCAGCGAGATCATCGTCGACGTCTGGAGGTTGCGCCCGTAGGTCCATTGCTCCTCGGGGGCGAGACGCAGGTACCAGCCGTCCCACTGCGGCAGCGTCTGGCGCGTGTGCACGGTCGGCCCACCGGCTTTGCGCGCCTCGGCCATCAGCGCCTCGTAGTGCTCCTGCGCCGTCTTGTAGCGGTGCGGGCTGACGATCCGCGTGACATCCCGATCCAGATTGCAGTCGCCCCACTGGCCGATCCGGTTGTCGCGCCACATGTCGGTGAGCTGCCGCGGCGTGTTGCAGCGGAAATAGCGCCGGTCCGTCCAGAACTTGCGATCCAGATAGAAGTTCTTCGTGGTGAAGAGATCGACGGGCAGCGGCTGGACACCGGCGGGCGGCCGGGGTGCGGGGGCCTGCCCGGCTTCGATCATCGCCGCGAAGCCGACAACGAGCGCGAGCACGGCGACGACTGGGATCGCGCGCGCGGACACCATCTGTCCTCCTCTTCGTCACGCGGGGCGTGGCGGCAGTACGATGCTAATACGATATGCTGCCGCAATCCACCGTGGAGGAGATCGTCCGATGAGAGCCGTCCTGCCGCTGCTGCTCGCCGCCGGAACCGTGACGCTGGCCGCGCAGATGCCGCCGGTGGTCCGTCAACGAGGACCGGCGCCACCGCCCGCGATGCAGGGCTCGCCGATGCTGCCGGCCGATCCCGTGGCGGCGCCGCTTGCGGCGGCCTCGGCCGCCGTGTCCGGCCCAGGCGAGCTGTTCCCGTCGCTGATGCCGCTTCCGCGCGGGGACGACCTCGCGCACTTCCGCTACGAGACGCGCGAGTACTTCGTGTCCGGGACCGCGAACGGGCGGCCGTACCGGACGCGGATGGTGGTGCGGATGCCGGCCGACGCCACCCGCTTCAGCGGCGTCGTGCTGGCCGAATCGATGCACCCGAGCGGGAACGCGTGGATGTTCCACTTCACGCACACCTACACGATGACGTCGGGACACGCGGGCGTCGAGATTCTCACGAGCGACCCGATGCCGTTTGTCGAGTTCAACCCCGCCCGGTATGGCGAGATCCGAGTGGCGCCGGACCAGGCGCCCGAGATCCTGGCGCAGGCGGGCGCGCTGCTCCGGTCGGCGCGCTCCGACAACCCGCTCGGAGGGACGCGGGTGCGGCGCCTGATCCTGGCGGGCACGTCGGCCTCGGCCGGCGTCCTCATCAACTACCTGCCGGCACACACGGTGCTGCGCCTCGCGGACCTGAAGCCGATCTACGACGGCTTCCTGCCGACGAGCAACGGCACGAACATCCGTCAGGTGGACGTGCCGATGATCCAGGTGCCGACGACGACCGAGGCGGCACGCGGCGTCGTCCCCACGCGGCAGGACGGCGATGCGCCTGGCGATCAGTTCCGCGTGTACGAGTTCCCGGGCATGCCGCATCTCGACTCGCGCCACGTCGCCGCCTTCCAGCCGAATCCCTGCAAGCACCCGGTCACCCTGTTCCCGATGGGCGCGTACATGTCCGTTGCGCTGCATCACCTCGTCGAGTGGGTCGACAAAGGGATCGCCCCGCCGCGCGCGGATCGAATCCTCGTGGACCGCAACACGTTCGAGGCTGGATCCCTGATGGCGCTCGACGAACACGGCAACCCGCGGGGAGGAATCCGCAGCCCGTACGTCGACGTTCCCGCGGTCAGCTACGGATTCCCGAACGTCGGCGCGGTGCCGCCGACGCCGAACACCGTGCCCTGGGTGGCGCTCCGCGGCGAAACAGGCATCGACCAGTTGTGCCGGAATCTGGGGTACGAAATCGCGATGGCCCCCGAGAAGCTGCGGCAGATGCACGGAAGCACGCAGAACTACGTCAGCAAGGTGCGGCAGCGCGTTGATGACCTGACGCGCGCCGGATGGTCGCTGCCGCTCTATCGGGAGCTGATTCTGGCGGACGCCGAGAAGGTGCGCTTCTGATTCTGGTCGGTGCGGTCACCTCGCCAGGGTCCGTCGATCGACACGATGCTGCAGCACGACTTATGCGGGCATTTCTTCACCAGAAAGTAAACTGACCGGATGCCTCTCATCCTCACTGGATTGCCGCCGCTGCACTGGGCCGCGGCTGGCGCAGGCATTGCCGCCGTCACGCTGCTCCTGCTTGTGCTGGCGAACCGCCGCCTCGGCATCTCGAGCGGCTTCGAGGACGTGTGCAGCCTGATACTCCGTCAGGCCTACTTTCGTCGCGAGAGCCTGCTGTCGGCCCGCGAGTGGCGTCTGCCCTTCGTGGTCGGCCTCGTGTTGGGCGGCGCGCTGTCGGCCATCGCCGCTGGCGGCTGGACGCCGACCTGGGATCTCGGCATGTTCGATGCGCGCATCGGGTTCGGCCCGGCGGGCAAGCTTGCGTGGATGTTCGTCGGGGGCCTGTTCATCGGCTTCGGCACGCGGCTCGGCGGCGGCTGCACGAGCGGCCACGGGATCTTCGGCATGTCGAACCTCGAGTGGCCGAGCCTCGTGACGACGCTGAGCTTCATGGCCGGCGGGTTCGTCACGACGCAACTGGTCTATCGCATCGTATTTGCGTGAGCGCCTGGACATGCTGCTCTATCTGCTGCTCGGCACGTCCTTCGGATTCATCCTCAGCCGCTCGGGCGCGGCCGACTACGACTACATTCAGGGCATGTTCCTGCTCGAGGAGTTCCAGCTCTACGGGATCATCGCCACCGCCGTCGCGCTGACCGCGCCGGGATTATGGCTGGTGAAGAGAGCCGGACGCACGTGGCGCGGCCCCGTCAGGATCGATCCGCGGCCGTTCAACCCGGGCAATGTCGCCGGAGGGCTGCTCTTCGGCGTCGGCTGGTCGATCGCCGGCATGTGCCCGGGGCCGATCTTCGTCAACGTCGGCGAGGGGAAGATCTACGCGCTGGCGGCGCTGGCGGGCGCGCTGGTCGGCGCCGGCGCGTTCGGCACGCTCTACCACCGCGTGCAGCGCATCTTCGGGCTGCCGCCGCTGGCGGCGCCGCCGCTCGCGGCGCCGTCGCTCGCGGTCAGGACCGGGAAGGGCTAGGCCTCCCGCTTTCCTCTCGGCACGCGCGGCACGTGCCCCCGGCGGTACACCATGAACGTCCGCGTGAACTCGATCACGGTGACGCCGTCCTGGTTGTATCCGGTCGTCTTCACACGCACGATCCCGATCGCGGGTTTTGTCTTCGAGGCGCGCGTCTCGAGCACCTCGCTCCGCGAATACACGGTGTCGCCCTCGAAGAGCGGGTTCGGCAGCGTGACCTCGTCCCATCCGAGGTTGGCGACGCCATTGAGAGTGAGGTCGATGACCGACTGTCCCGTCACGACCGCGAGCGTGAAACACGAGTTGACGAGGCGCTTGCCGAACTGCGAGCGCTTCGCATACTCCCCGTCGAAATGGATCGCATTCGTGTTCATCGTCAGGCACGAGAACCAGATGTTGTCGGCGTCGAGCACGGTGCGGCCGAGCGGATGCTCGTAGACGTCGCCGACCGTGAAGTCCTCGAAGACCCGCCCGGTCCACCCTTCCTTGACCGCCATCAGACCATCCTTTCCTTCCGCCAGCCGGCGACCGTCCCGGGGTCGAATCCGAGCTCCTCGAGGATCGCCGCGGAGTGCTGGCCGGGCGCGGGCACGGCGCCCATCACCGGCTCGACACCCTCGATCGACACGGGCGGCTTGATCGCGCGAAGCGCCCCGGCCTCGGACTCGATCTCCACCCAGCGGTCGCGCGTGGCGAGCTGCGGATGCTCGAGCACCTGGGCGACGGAATTCATGCGCGCGCCGGCAATCTGCGCCCGCTCGAGCCGGGCTTCGACCTCGGCGAGCGGCAGCGACGCAAACACGGCTTCGATGGCCGCGCGGAGCGGCTCTCGATGCGTCACGCGTGCCTCGTTCGTCCGGAAACGCTCCTCGTCGTGCATCGCCGGCTGGCCGAGCACCTCACCGCAGAAGCGGACCCACTCGCGCGCGTTCTGAATCGACAGAAAGACATGGCCGTCAGCCGCGCGAAACGGCCCGTACGGCGCGATGGACATGTGGTTCGGGCCGCTGCGCCGTAACTCCTGTCCGGTGTAGGCGGTGTGGTACAGCGGAAATCCCATCCACTCGACGAGCGCGTCGAAGAGCGAGAGATCGACCGTCGCGCCTTCCCCCGTCGTCTGACGTCGAACCAACGCGGTCAGTACCGCCGAATAGGCGTACATGCCGGCCGCGATATCGGCGATGGACAGGCCGACGCGGCAGGGCGTCTCCTCGGTCCCCGTGATCGAGACGACACCAGCCTCACTCTGCACCAGGAGGTCATACGCCTTCTTCGTCGCGTAAGGCCCCGTCGCGCCGTAGCCCGAGACGTTGCAGACGATCAGCCGCGGATCCCGCGCGCGGAGCACCGCCGCCGACAGGCCGAGCCGATCGGAGGCGCCGGGCGCCAGATTCTGCACGAAGACGTCCGCGCGCGCCAGCAGCCGGCGCAGCACATCGGCGGCCGCGGGATGCTTCAGATCCAGCGTCAGCGACTCCTTCGACCGGTTCAGCCAGACGAAATGCGCCGACAGGCCCTTGACGCTGGTGTCGTACCCGCGCGCGAAGTCGCCGCCGTCGGGACGCTCGATCTTGATGACGCGCGCGCCGAGGTCGGCGAGCTGGCGGGTGGCAAACGGCGCGGCCACGGCCTGCTCGAGGGTGACGACGGTGACGCCCGCCAGGGGCGGGGCCCCCGACGCGCGTGCCTCGGCGCGACGGCGTGCGTGGGGCGGCGCCGCGGACATCACTCGGCGCGCGGCGCCGCGACGGCGTCGGCGAGCGCGAGCGTGCGGCGCGCGCGCTCGACGATCGGGAGCTCGATCATCT
>Ga0233425_10002154_pt1 | contig 40024 bp, 37 predicted proteins | sample Watercolumn_Towu_2_FD_181712 | JGI IMG/M metagenome (GOLD analysis project Ga0233425, IMG submission 181712) | Freshwater microbial communities from Lake Towuti, South Sulawesi, Indonesia - Watercolumn_Towuti2014_140_MG | ecosystem: Environmental > Aquatic > Freshwater > Lake | place...
CATCTGGATATAAATTTGCAACTTTCATCAATTCCCTTCCTTTAAATGCCTCTCGATATTTTTCCCTATTTTTCTCAACAATATAACTAAGCGCTTTTTCTTGATCACCAGCTAAAAGCGCTTCGCGAAAATTAGCATAAACATCCTCTGGCTTGTTTTTTGATTCCACGTGATAAGTTTGCGGCGGCACAATTTTGGCTAATTGTTTCCTGGTATACCACTCGCCATTGTATTCAACAAAGTCACCGCGATCAATTTTCCAATCAAGAAAAACAAACCAAGCAAGAAAAATCAATCCTATTCCAGATATTACTTTGAGTAATATTTTAAATTTATTACCGACATGCATAACAATTAATTTAAAAATTAATCTAGCTATAATATATCACAAGACAACAAACCAAGCAAGGATACAATTACTTACAAATTGCTTATTTTTTTTAAAAAAATATTTTGATTGAAGTTTTATTTTTAATTCTCAAGATTGGCAATAAATTCATCAGCATATTCTTTAAGTGCTGGATTTATTTTAATAGCGCTCTCAACTGCACTTTTAGCATTAACAATATCGCCTTCCTGTTTATATAGTTTGGCTAAATTAATCCAATGCCCAAAGTCGGCCGACTCCATTTGAGTTAGTCTGACATAAAGTTTTATGACCCTTTGCCAATCCTTATCTTCTACATATTTATTTATCAAACTTTTTACATAATTTGCCGGAGCCAACAAGCTCGCGCCGCCCAAATCAATACATTCTCCCAGATATTTATAACCCTCTGCCTCTTCTTTTTGAAATATCAATGTTTTTCCCAAATAACAAGCACTGTCATAATAAACCGGGTTAAGGTCATACGCGTATCTTAATGTTTCAACAGCAGCCTCGTTTTCTCCGCGCGTCATTTGGATTTGCGCTTTTTGATAATAAATCGGCACTCGTCTCGGACTAGCTTCGATTGATTTGTCTATAGCTTCTATGGCTCTATTGGAATAATGAGAAAATTTCTCAGCATCGCCAACATAAAGCTGAGACACGGTGGACAAAATCTGAGCCAACGTCATTTGGTTTAAACTGTCCTTGGGATTATAATCCACATTTTTCTCAGCTAAGTCTATTAAATAATCGGCATATTCTGCTCTTTTTTCCGGTTTAATGGCATTAAAATCACTTGGGTCAGAAAAAGCTCGAATCAAGCTTGTGCGGCTATCTCGATCTAAAATCGTATTATAAATCAAGGCCTTATCGCGATAAGTTTCAATCATTTGTTGCTTATTTTGTGCAACTCTCTGTCCATCAATTGTGCCAACTAACATTTTCCATGGCTTAATGTTGTATTGATATATTACAAACAGCATTAAAATACCCACAAAAACAAAAATATAGGTTTCTTTGTCTTCAAAATATTGATCTTTAGAAGTAAAATTATTGCTTCGAGTATTATTCGCAGTTGCGCCAAGCGATGCCTCTTCCCCCTTAATCTGCAACCAATACACATATCCCAGAGTTATCATAAGCATTTGATAGGTTATGAAAGAATCGAATACAGCGAGATTTTGGACAAAATAAGCTGTGAGAAGCGACGATATTATTATGAACTCGTGAATATTTATTTTATTCTTCCTATAACCCACTATTAAGTAATAACCTACTGCCGCGAATATTGATAAATAAGCGAGAAGCCCCAAAATTCCAGTAGTTGAAACTATATCAATTAAATTATTATGAGCTCTGTCAAAATATGTTTCACCTCTGGTATAATTATAAAATTTAGGATCAAAATATTTATCAAAAATTAGGGCATAATTTCCATGTCCAACACCAAGTAATGGATGCTCTTTTAAATCCACCAAACCAGCCCTCCAGGAGATGAGACGAGTTTGGAAGGTCGGCTTGCTTAAAGACAATTCGTCCCTAATGTCACGCAAAGGTGCAAAATTTCTAGTAAGGATGTTATTATCAATCGCAAAAAAATAAAAAGAAAAAACAACACCAAAAATAAAAATAAAAATTGTTGAATATCTAATTTTTTTATTTTTAGTCAATATTCCATAAAGAAAAACTGCCATGCCTAGACCAATCACAAAACCACTATAAGCTCCAGCCACTCTGGCATTGTACGTTTCATAAATATATATAAATACTAGTGCAATCCATAGTGTTCCTATTTTTTTGTTACTCGTTTTAGAAAATAATAATAGCGAATAATACGCAGCAAAAATCATTAACCCGGCAACATAGGCAACATTGCCTATGGTTGAATATGATTTGGTGTTTATGCTATCGATTGCAATAAAAAAAGAAATAGAGAGTGCTACAATAAATAAATTCCTCCAATCCTCCCATTCTCTAAAAACTGTAATAATTATTAAATAAAAAAGAAAAAAATGAAAAACATGAAAAGCGCCAAGCATTCTTTCAACGTCTCCCCACATGCTTAAATTAAAATCAACTCCAGTAAAGCAAGAAATGATCATAAACACGAAAAATGCACCCAGGCCAAAAGTTATATACGACCATCTTGGTCTATAGCTTGGATATTTAATCACAAAAACAAGCCAAATCACAAATAAAACTTCCATTATTATATTAAATGGAATTTGTTTTGAAGTAATAAACGGAAAAAGAAAATTTTTAAAAACAAAAAATGCGCAGATTAACGACAAATAAATCACCCATTTTAAAATATTTAAATACGCTTTTTGATTCATATTATTTTATTTAAAATAAAAGGCGATCAATTCAATCGCTTACATGTTAATTATAATCGAATTATAACCAAACAATTATTTGATGTCAATAATTTTGCATGAATTTTGCATGAATAAAAATTGACTGATAGATTTAATATAAAAATCCAAAACACGCTATTGTGTATAAAAAATTTAATAAAAAAAGTATAATTTGATACTTTTTGACACCTTTTGACACTTTGTAAAATATTTTATATAATAAAAGCATGTCTATATAATTATCAAACTTTATGAACGAAGAAATAAAACATCATGCTGCTTACACTACGTCCGAAGCCCAAGCGCTTCTTAAGATAAGCAATAGCACTATAAAAAGAATGCTTAAACAAAGATTAATACAAGCAAACAAGGTGGGCGGCCAATACAGAATACTGGGCAAGGAATTACTTCGCCTACTTTCTCCAGAAGTTGAAAAAAAAGCCATAAAATCCTATTTAAATATAAAGAAAAAAGTTGTTAATAAAATTAATAAATGGTAAATTTATGAAGAAGGCTATTATAACAGGAATAACAGGGCAGGATGGAAGTTATCTTGCTGAGTTTTTGTTGAGCAAGGGTTATGAAGTTCATGGAATTATGCGACGGTCATCAACATTCAATACGTCGAGAATTGATCATTTGTTGCAAGATCCACATACAACGAAAAATAGATTATACGGAAGTTATGGAGACTTAACCGATAGCAGCAGTCTAAATAGAATTATTGAAAAAATCAAACCAGATGAAATTTATCACTTAGGGGCACAGAGTCATGTAAAGGTAAGCTTTGATATACCAGAATACACAGGAGATGTGGTCGGCTTGGGCACAATAAGAATATTAGATGCCATTCGAGATACTGGCGTCAATACGAAATTTTACCAAGCTTCGTCTTCGGAAATGTTTGGCTTGGTTCAGGAAATTCCACAAAAAGAAACCACCCCATTCCATCCCAGAAGTCCTTACGCTTGTGCCAAGGTCTATGCTCACTGGCTCACCATCAATTATCGCGAAAGTTATAATATGTTTGCGTGTAACGGCATCCTTTTTAATCACGAATCTCCGCGTCGTGGTGAAACGTTTGTTACCAGAAAAATCACAAGAGGAATAGCAAGGATAAACCTTGGCCTTGATAAAAAATTATTTTTGGGTAATTTGGATGCAAAGCGTGATTGGGGATTTGCTGGAGATTATATTGAGGCTATGTGGTTAATGCTTCAACAGGACAAACCTTCTGATTATGTTATTGCAACTGGTGAAGCGCACAGTGTTAGAGAGTTTTTGGTTGAAACTTTTAAAATTGCCGGTATGGACATAGAATCGAACGGAAAGACTGGGTCTGAGGAGAAGTTTATAGATAAAAAAAATGGTAAAATTATTGTTGAGATAGATCCGAAATATTATCGTCCGGCAGAGGTTGATATGCTCTTAGGGGAGCCGTCAAAAGCGAAGATGGAGCTGGGATGGGAGCCAAAAATTAAATTTAAAGAGTTAGTCAAAATGATGTATGAGTCAGATCTTGAAAGAGAAAAAAACAATAATTATTTATATGTTAAATATTTTTAAATACAAATATTAAATAAGAGGGCAAAACATTATGCACAACAAAACGATCGCAGATGTAAAAAATTATTGGAATGGCAGGCCTTGTAATATTCGCCATTCAATGAAAGAAGTTGGAACAGTTGAGTATTTTAATGATGTAGAAAGTAGAAAATATTTTGTCGAGCCACACATTCCTGATTTTGCTCAATTTAACAGGTGGAAAAACAAAAAAGTCTTAGAAATTGGTTGTGGCATTGGCACTGATGCAACAAATTTTGCACGATCGGGTGCTGATTATACTGGGTTTGAGTTAAGCGGACAAAGTCTTGAAATAACCAAAAAAAGATTTGAAGTATTTAATCTGAGTGGAAAATTTTATAATGGAAATGCTGAAGAATTGACGGATATAGTTCCTACGGAGAGTTATGACTTGGTATATTCTTTTGGAGTTATTCATCACTCTCCAAATCCAGAAAAAATAATTCAAAATATAAAAAAATACATAAATAAGGATTCTGAATTAAGGGTTATGCTTTATTCAAAATATTCCTGGAAAAATTTTATGATTTTTTTAAAATTCGATCAACCGGAAGCACAAACTGGCTGTCCAATAGCATTTACTTATTCGTTTAACGAGATAAGAAAGTTGTTCAAAGATTTTGATATAGTGGAAATTAAAAAAGATCATATCTTTTCATATGATGTAAAGCATTATATTAAGCATGAATATAAAATAGTTCCATGGTTCAGGTGGATGCCAGTGTTTATTTTTAAATTCTTAGAAAAACAATTTGGTTGGCATACCCTTATTGTTTGTAAATTAAAATAACATTTTAACAGCTTAAGATTCTTAATTTCCATTACGCAAAAAATTAAAAGATTTTTAACATAAACAATATGAATACAAACAAAATATCAGTCATAGGACTTGGAAAGCTGGGTTCACCAATTGTTGCCTCAATTGCATCAAGGGGTTTTCAAGTGATAGGAGTTGATGTAAATAATTTTTTTGTTGAATCACTTAACAAAGCTCTAGCCCCCGTTGTTGAACCTAATTTACAGGATATGATAAATAAATATAGCGAAAATATTTCAGCAACGCTGAATTATTCAGAAGCTATAAATAATTCGAGTATAACTTTTGTAATTGTTCCGACACCAAGCATTGAAAGTGGTGGATTTTCCACTGAGTTTGCTCAACAGGCATTCACGGAAATAGGGAGAGTTATCGCGACAAAAAATGACTATCACTTAGTTGTTTTAACCTCAACAGTTCTTCCTGGTGCCACCGAAAATGATATTATACCAGCGATTGAAAAAGCTTCAGGAAAAAAATGCAATGTTGATTTTGGTATTTGTTATAATCCAGAATTTATCGCACTCGGAAGTGTTATATACAATCTGCTTAATCCAGATTTTGTTCTTATTGGTGAGTCTGATAGAAAAAGCGGTGACTTGTTAGAATCTTTTTATAAACAATACTGCATAAATTCCCCATCAATAAAAAGAATGACGATTATTAATGCCGAGATAACAAAAATATCAATCAATACATATATAACAAACAAAATATCATTTGCCAATACTCTGACCAAGATTTGTGACAAGATTCCTGGCGCAAATGTTGACATTGTGACAGATGCAATGGGAGAAGATAAGAGAATTGGAATAAAATACTTAAAAGGTGGCTTGGGGTATGGCGGACCATGTTTTCCAAGAGATAACAGGGCTCTAAATTATGTCGCTAACAACCTGGGAATAGAACACATCCTTGCCAGTTCAACAGATATAACAAATAAAAAACATTTAGATTTTATCTCTGGTAAAATTATTGAATATGCTAAGCCTGGTGATAAGATAGCGGTTCTTGGCCTGTCATATAAGCCAAATACTAATGTTATTGAAGAATCGCAAAGCATAGAAATAGTAAAAAAATTAATCTCAGCCGGATTTGATGTTTCGGTTTACGATCCTGAGGCAATGAGGAATGCTGAAAAAGTATTTGGCAACACAGTAAAATATACTACGTCTTTAGACGAAATCATTAGCAATAAAGATATTATTTGCTTAACTACTCCATGGGATAGCTTTAAAGAAATTAACACTAAATTAATTAACAACAATAATATTGTAATAGATTGTTGGAGAATATTAAATTCAGAAAAAATTAGCAAGATTAATAACTATATTCCTTTAGGAATTAATAAGTAAAAATATGTCTGATAAAGCAAATAAAACAGAGGAATGGAAGTCAAAAAAAAAATGGAACCCTTTTAATAGTCATAAGTTATTAGTGCACGTTAACACCTGGAAACTTATAAGAGAGGGGAAGCCAACTCCCCCGCCTATTCTTATTACAGTTGATCCAACAAATGTTTGTAATTTAAATTGCACTTGGTGTAATGCGGAATTTATAAGAATGAAAAACAAAAATTCCATATCCAGAAAGGCCTTATTAAGTATTGCTGATTTTTTGCCAAGATGGGGTGAGAATAACAATTACCACGAAACAGGTGTAAAGGCAATCTGTGTAGCCGGTGGTGGTGAATCATTGCTGAATCCAGCAACTGGAGAGTTTATTGATAGAGTTATAAGTAATGGTATCGAGGTAGGTGTGGTCACTAATGGCATCTATATTAATAATAATATAGATGCACTTTCCAAATGTACATGGGTTGGCGTTTCAATAGATGCGGCTACTCAGAAAACATACAATAAATTAAAAGAATACTCACTAGACAACAGCTCATTTGAAAAAGTTTTAAAAAACATCGAAGAACTTGTGCAGTATTCAAAAAAGAACAATACTAAGCTGGGAATGAGTCATCCAGCATACGGGGTGAGTTATAAATACTTACTTCATAAAGATAATATCGGAGAAGTTTATGAGGCAACAAAAATTGCAAAAAAAATTGGTTGCAAGAACATCCATTTTAGACCAGCCGGAACAACCTGGGACAAACTCGGCACAAAAGAAGAAATTGTCTTTACGAAGGAAGACGTTAAGTTGTTTAATGACCAAATCAATAAGGCCATGAAGCTGGATGATGAAAATTTTAATGTCTATGGCATAACCCATAAATTCAATTCTCAATTTGAAATTAATAATGACTTTTTAAAATGTTACTCAATATTCATGACCGCTGTTATTAGCCCGGCTATAGGGGCTGATGCGCCCAAGGATGCATTTACGGTTGGTCTTTGTTGTGACAGGCGTGGTGATGAAGAGTTGGAATTGATCAGAAATGCCACCGATCCAAATGAAATCAATAATCTTTGGGGCGGTGAGAAACATTGGAGCATACATGACAATATCAAGGTGAAACAATGCCCAAGATGTACCTATCAACCACATAATCAAATATACGAACAAGTTATTTTGAATGATAGTATGACTCACAATTTTATATAACTATATGATAAAAAATTACAACAAAACAATAAACAATATCCACCTAGATCTGGAAAAATACATCACAGGCTAACGAATAAAAATGATGAAATAGAAAGAGCCGCCAGTATAGGACAACACTTTTGTCATGCTTTTAAAGAAATTAACCTCTCTGATTTAGCAACTACGATAATAAATAACATTAACAATATTGATGATGAAATTAAAGATAATGATATAAGTTTCAAGGTTAGAATTGGTAACATAAAAGCTCGAATTAGAATGATTTATTTATATGACAAAACCAAAAAATATAATGGAATAGTGCTTTCAGCCGATAATTATACCGAATACTTGCTTGGATTCTGAACACTTCATGGCGATGTTGGCGACTACGGCATGATTCAATACCTCTGGAAAACCGAGGTTTATGAAATGTCAAAATTTTTAGCCAATCATTACAACACACACGGAGAAATAGAAAAAATGAAAGCGCTAAATGACTGCATCAATGCTATCCCCACCGATGGATTAGGAATAACTGACAGCGATCTTGATCAACTTGGTGCAAAATCATATTACGAGGTTGATGAGGCATTGATTGAATACTTAAAAAATAAAAACGTATTAAATAGCACGGTGGTCAATCGTCACATTTCATCAGATTTTAAAAAAAATCCGTATTCAATCACAAGAAATATTCTTGAATCATAATAATGATAAAAATATTTAAAAATAAAACTTATAAATTTCTTCGATGGACGGAAAAATGGACTAAGACCGATATGGTTTATTTGAGCTATGGCAGTTTTTGGTCCATGATGGGAAGCAGCACATCAATGCTTTCCGCTTTTTTGATATCCCTTGCTTTTGCGAATTTAGTTCCCACGGAAATTTACGGTTCATACAATTATATATTATCCATATATAATCTTCTTGCTATATCTACGCTAAGTGGCATGCAGACAGCAATAAATCGAGCTGCGGCAAAAGGACATGATGCAATGCTTGATGTTTGTATGAAAACAAGTATTAGGTGGGGTTTTCTTGGTGGGTTATTGTCGTTATTTCTCTCGCTATATAATCATTACAAGGGAGATGTTAATTTGACATACAGTTTCTTGGTGATAGCAGTTTTTATACCATTCATGGATCCGCTAAATTCATATGTTTCATTTTTGCAGGGCAAACAACAATTTAAACTAGTCTCAAAATATAGTATTGTTCGCGATGTATTTATAACAATTTCAACGGTGGTTACATTATTGCTGACAAAAAATATCATTGTTGTTATTTTTATGTATTTTATAACTAGAACGATAATTAGGTTTATTCTATTAAAATTAACTATTAAAAAAGTAAGGCCAAATCAGGAAGTAGATTCAACTATAGTTAAGTTTGGATGGCATTTTTCGTTCATGGGTATATTTGAAATTTGCGCGAGTCAACTAGACAGCATATTGATTTGGCATTTTTTAGGACCTACATCTATAGCAATTTATTCTTTTGCGCAACTGCCAATAAATCAGCTCAAAGGATTGAGTAAAAATTTCTCAAGTCTCGCTTTTCCGAAATTGGCAGGTAGTTCTGTGGAGTATATTAAAAATTCATTAAATCCCAAAATAAAAAAATCATTTTTGATTGTAATTTTTATTGCAGCTCTTTACTATTTTTCTTCTCCGTTTGTTTTTAAAATACTTTTTCCCAAGTACTTAGAGTCCATTAAATTAACTAAGATTTTGTCAGTAACTATTTTATTAATACCTTTTAGTTTGTATAATACAACTTTAGTTGCTCACGGTAGATATCGTGAGCTATATTCACTTTCGGTCAGCTATAATGTGATAAAGTTAATCTTATATTTTTTGCTATTACCATTGTATGGCCTTATGGGAATGGTGGTGTCAATAGTAATTATGGAAATATTAATAAATTTAATTACTTTTTTTCTATATAGAAGATTGAAATAAATAACCAATGGATAAATTATTACAATTTAAAAAAAATATAATAAAGATATCTAGCGAAATTGGCGAAGGTCATATTCCGAGTGCTTTTTCGATTCTTGATATTCTTTGGGTTCTTTACAATAATGTATTAAAAATTAATCCTCAAGATCCAAACGCAAGTGATCGTGACATTTTTATTTTAAGCAAAGGACATGCGTCGCTTGGTTTGTATGTTATTTTAGCGAAAAAAGGGTTTTTTGACGAAAAGCTATTGGATGATTTTGCTAAGTTTAATTGTGTTCTTGGTGGTCATCCTGATCGGAATAAGATACCTGGCGTTGAGGCTTCAACTGGTTCACTGGGACATGGAATGCCAATTGCTGTTGGAGTGGCCTTGGGGCAAAAAATCAGCCGAAGTTCTAACAGAACGATTGTGCTGATTGGTGATGGCGAGAGCAATGAAGGGACGATTTGGGAATCGGCAATGTTGGCCGCTCATCATAAATTAGTAAATCTGACTTGTATCGTTGATTATAATCATTCAACCGATCGAGCTCTGGAAATTTGTGATATGGTTAGTAAGTTTAAATCTTTTGGTTGGAATACACTAGAGATTGATGGACACGATCATAATATGATCTTGTCATCATTATCTAAGATGTCTGACAAACCTTTGGCAATTATTGCCAATACAATAAAAGGTAAGGGAATAAAATCAATGGAGAACAATCCCTCATGGCATCATAAATCGCCAAATCAGGAAGAGTTAAATAAATTTATAGAAGAAATAGAAACTAAACGATAAAAAAATGAGAAAACAATTCGTATCAACAATTGAAAATATTTTAGAAAATGATAATAAATTAGTTTTACTTTTGGGCGATATCGGTGTATGGGGGTTTAATAAGTCTTTTCAGCAATATCCTGATCGTGTATATAATATCGGTATACTAGAACAAAGCATGATAGGCTTAGCGGCTGGATTGGCTATGTCTGGTTACATACCAGTTGTTCACACTATTGCTCCTTTTATCGTCGAAAGAAGTTTTGAGCAGTTGAAACTAGATTTTGGATATCAAAAGTTGGGAGGAAATTTTGTAAGTGTTGGTGGCTCTTATGATTATGCCGCCCTGGGATGTACACATCACTGCCCTGCTGACATTGGATTAATGTTAAATATTCCAGAAATGCAAATCGTGATACCAGGCACCAGATTAGAATTCGACAAATTGTTTAATATGTCATATGCTAATAATAGTCCGACTTATTTTCGTCTCAGTGAACGAGAAAATTCATCAAATCAATTGGTTGAATTTGGAAAAGCTAATATTGTTAAGCGTGGATCAAAAGCAACCGTTATTGCTGTTGGTACAGCATTGAGCTTGGTGCTTGCTGCAACTGAAGATGAAGATGTTACAATTATATACTACACCACACTGAGGCCGTTTGACGCAGAAACTTTAAAATCGTTTTTAACTGAAAAAAAAATATTGCTGTGTGAACCATATTACAGCGGAGCCTTGTTGTCAGAAATTATAGAAGCTTTGCCTGGTCTAAATTTGCGGATAAGCACAGTTGGTGTCCCGAAGAAATTTTTAAGAAAATACGGTTCAATGATTGAACATGACGAAAGTATTGGTTTTACAATAAAAAATATAAAAGAAAAATTACATCAACTTTATGAATAATTTAACAAAGCAAATTATTAATGATATATCCCCCATTATTCTTGATATAAATTTTGATTATCTCAGAAATAAAAGTATTTTAATCACTGGTGCCGCTGGTTTGTTAGGAACTTATTTATTAGCAACTATAAAAATTTTGAACGATGAAAAAGGCTTTAATATAACTACTTATGCCACTACTCGAAACAGCTTTCCGGCATATCTAAAAGATTTAGTTTCTTTTCATGGTTGTCATTCCGTTGTCGGTGATATTACTGATAACACGTTTTGCTCATCATTGCCAAATGTTGATATAGTGGTGCATGCTGCCGGATATGGACAACCTGGAAAATTCATGGAAGACAAAATTAAAACATTAAAACTAAACACGTATTCAACCTTCAACTTATTTGATAAATTAAATGCTGGAGGGAAGTTTTTATTTCTTAGCACTAGTGAGCTTTATAATGGATTATCAACCCCTCCTTTTAAAGAAAGTCAAATTGGGACTACTAATACAGATAATCCTAGATCGTGTTATATCGAGGGTAAAAGGTGTGGTGAAGCCATCTGTATCGCAAAAAGAGAAACGGGTATCGATGCTAAGTCAGTTCGCTTAAGCTTAGCATATGGTCCAGGAACAAAGCCACATGACCAAAGGGCACTGAATTCATTTATCGAAAAAGCATTAAATGGTAAAATTGCCTTAATGGACCAAGGCGGTGCAAAAAGAACATATATCTATGTAGCAGATGCAATAAAAATGATTTGGAATATATTACTTGCCGGAAAGGATGCAATATATAACATCGGTGGTGATTCTCGTACTACCATTCGAGAAGTAGCAGAAAAAATAGGCACTGTGTTAGATGTACCAGTATTATTTCCAGAGAATTCACAATCATTAGACGGTGCTCCTGAAGATGTTTATCTTGATATGAAAAAATATGTTACTGAATTTGGCAATGTTCTTTATGTTGATTTGGATGTCGGATTACAGAAAACCATAGAATGGCAAAAAGAATTATACACTAACTATTAATTAATATGCAAAGAATACTCGTAACCGGCTCAGATGGACTTATTGGGTCTGCCATAAAAAGACTAAACTTGCCAAATACTACGTACTTAGGTCATGGGAATGTCGACTTAACTGACAAGCAGGCAACAATTGATAAGTTTCTCGAATTAAATCCCACTCACATAATACACTGTGCAGCTAAGGTAGGTGGGATTAACGGCAACATGAAACATCCTGGTTCGTATTTTTACCAAAATTTATTAATCAACGCAAATGTTTTAGAGGCGGCAAGAATTGCTAGAGTTGAAAAGTTACTTTCTTTTCTATCGACTTGTATTTTTCCAGACAAAGCTCCCTATCCCCTAAATGAAGTAAACTTACACGATGGGCCACCGCATCCATCGAATTACGGATATGCTCATGCAAAGCGGATGATAGAGGTGCAATCTAGAGCCTATCGCCATGAATATGGATGTAATTTTATCATGGGCATCCCAACAAATGTTTATGGACCAAATGACAATTTCAGTCTAGATGATGGACATGTTCTTCCCTCCCTAATTCATCGTGCATATTTAGCCAGTCAAAATGGCACGAGTCTTGAAGTATGGGGAACAGGTGCGCCACTAAGAGAGTTTGTACTATCAGATGATATCGCCAAGCTAGCTGTTTGGGCATTAAATAGTTATAATGAGTCGGCGCCAATTATTTTTTCTTCCGGAATCGAAACAAGTATTAAGGCTACAGTTGAATTGATAGTTCAAAAAATTGGATTACGTGAAAAAATCATATGGAATAACTCAAAACCTGACGGACAAATGCGCAAACCGTCCGATGATTCAAAATTAAAGCATTTATATCCAAATTTTGTCTTTACATTATTAAGTGATGGTTTAGATATTACCATAGATTGGTTCAAAAAAAATTATCCAAATATTAGAAAATAATTATGATAAATAAAACAAAAAAAATAACTCCCAAATTATTTTTTAAAACTTTGTCAACAAAGCCAAATGTCTTCCTAGAAAAGAGAATTGAAGCAGCCAATCTGGAATATAGTGAAATAGATAATAAAGAACGGGATTATTGGATCAGAAAAATGGTTTCTGTGCTAATTGATGATTATGTAGTTTATTCTGGAGAGCATCGTCATGAGCAATGGGAAAAAGGCTGGGAAGAAAATTTAATTGAATTATTGCAGCAAAATAATAACAAAGATTTTTTTAAAGCAATCCTGCCAAAGTATTTTAATAAATATCCGATAGTTAGGTTTAATCACAAATTAGTGAAATCCGAATCAGATGATTTTGAATTTAAAATACTTGGGCTAGTTTTAGATTGGCTTTTTGATCAATATGTAAGAAACGTGGATGCGATTTATGAGTTTGGTTGTGGAACTGGGTATAATCTCTTCAGGGTCCGTGAGTTTAATTCAACTGCTGAATTATGGGGTCTGGATTGGGCATCTTCTTCTCAGAAGATAATCGAGCGCATTCGTTTAGGTGGTATTGATAAAAATATGTTTGGGCATAAATTTGATTATTTTAACCCAGACAACAGTTTTAAATTAATAAACAATTCAGTGGTGTTTACAGTGGCCTCACTTGAACAAATTGGCGACAAATATACTGCATTTGTGGATTATCTACTTAAAAATAAACCAAAACTTTGTATTCATGTCGAACCAATAGCCGAACTTCTTAATCATGACGACCTTCTTGATTTTCTTTCGATTGAATACTTCAAAAAGAGGAAATATTTATCAGGCTTTTTGACTTATTTAAAAAAACTTGAACAACTTAAAAAAATTGAGATACTAAGAGCCCAAAGAAGCTATACCGGAAGCCTTTTTATTGAAGGGCACTCTGTTATTGTCTGGGCGCCAAAATATTAACTTTATGACTAATATTATATCCGGAGGAAACCCAACACATCGTGAAATCGAGTTAAGAAATAAATTTTTTGATAATTTTAAGAACTCCCCCATTCCAGATAATGAATTACTTTCAAATTTGGGACTTTTTATCAAAAGCAAAGACTTAAAAAGGATATTATTTTTTGATGATATTTATAAACGAATTTTAGCTACAAATGGCGTAATTATGGAATTTGGTACTAGGTGGGGACAGAATTTGGCTCTTTTTGAATCCCTGCGTGGAATATATGAACCTTTTAACCTTGGTCGAAAAATAATCGGATTCGACACTTTTTCCGGTTTTGTTAATATACACAATAATGACAATAAAACTCAGAAGCACTATAATGGTGATTATGGCGTCACAGATCACTATGAACAATTCCTTGAAGAAGTATTAACATATCATGAGCAAGAAAACCCAATTTCTCATATAAAAAAGTTTGACATTATTAAAGGAGACGCCGGAGTGAAGGTTGAGGAGTATCTTAATAAACATCCAGAAATAATTATCGCCTTTGCGTATTTTGATATGGATTTATATGAACCGACAAAAGCATGTCTAGAACTAATAAAAGATCACTTAACCGTTGGTTCGATCATAGGTTTTGATGAATTAAATTCTGATTCATTTCCAGGAGAAACGCTCGCAGTTAAGGAAGTTTTGGGGCTGAATAGATACAAGATTCAAAGAAATGTTTATAGCTCCAGAGAGTCATTTTTGGTTATTGAATAACATGGGCAATGATTAAAATTTATTAAAAATAGGTTTGTTATTATGAAAAAAATATTACTTTATTCTAGAGATAAATCATTTGATGAAAATATTTTTAATTCTAATGCAAGATTTACTTTTAATCAACCTTTTATTTATCTTAAAAATAGATTAAAAGATATTGGATTTGAATTAACGACAATATTTGAAAACAAGAAGAGTAGTGTCGATTTTTATGGACTCATAATAATTGATTCGCCTTTTTTGAGAAATAATTTTAAAAATTTTATAAAAAAATTTTTAAACAATGGCAAGGATGATTTTGATCAAGAGAAAATAATAAAAAGAATTATAAATAAAACCTACAAAGATAAAATAGTCCTTCTTCTTTGGGAAGGACGTGGCGTTAGGCCAGAAAATTATACCAAGTCTCTTCATGAAAAATTCCAACTCATTCTAACTTGGGATGATAATTTGATTGATAATAATAAATTTTATAAGTTCTACTTGCCAGCAAAGACGGAGTTTCAAGAAATACTAAGGGTTCCGTTTAGTCAAAAAAAACTTTTAGTAAACGTTTCTTCGGATAAGCACAGTGGCAATCCAAACGAGCTTTATTCAGCTCGAAGGGAGTCAATTAAATTTTTTGAAAATCATTATCCTGATGATTTTGATCTATATGGATTAAGGTGGAAAAAAGACGAATACCAATCCTATAGGGGTGAAGTTGAAAAAAAAACAAGCATTATTTCAAAATACAAATTTTCAATATGTTATGAAAATTTACGAGAAGAGAATGGATACATAACAGAAAAAATTTTTGACTGTTTTCAAGCAGGTGTGGTGCCAATTTATTGGGGTGCAAATAATATTGAAGAATATGTTAATAAAAATTCCTATGTCGATAGAAGATTATTTAAAAACAACCAAGAACTTGCAAATTATATTGTAAACATCAAAGAGATTGATTACAATAAATACATAAAATCAATAGATGCGTACTTAAAAAGTAATAAATATCATCTATTTTCTTTTGAAAATTTTGCTAATACAATTATAAATACTTTAAAATTAACGTAATATAAAATATGGAAAATAACGAACAGTCCTTATCTCAATTTGGCTATAATATATATTCCGATTCAGGTGAAGATGGTATAATCGAAAAAATATTTGAGATTATTGGAATCAAGTCAAGAACTTGTGTGGAGTTCGGTGCTTGGGATGGTCTTTATGCCTCAAACACGGCCAATCTTTGGTTAAACAATAAATGGAAAAGTGTTTTGATAGAAGGACATAAAGAACGTTTTGCTTCATTGGTAAAAAATACCAAGAATTATAATTGTTTGTGCATCAACACATATGTTGGATTTGACAAAGAAAACGCCTTAGATGAAATATTAAAAAAAAACGATGTTTTGCCAGAAATTGACTTTCTGTCGATAGATATTGATGGGGATGATTATTATATATTTGAAAGTTTGAATAAGGTGCGTCCCAGATTAATATCGTGCGAGTATAATCCAACAATACCGCCAGACATGGAATTAGTTCCAAATAAAAAAAATTATTTCGGTTGTTCAGCGCTTTCGTTGTGTAAATTGGCTGAAATAAAGAATTATAAATTTGTGGCAATAACCGACACCAATTGTTTCTTTGTTCGGTCGGATGAATATGAAAAATTTAATAATTATAATACTAATTTACATGACATTTACATAAAAAACCATCTTACCTATATTATTACCGGATATGCCGGCGACTATGTTATTTCAAAAAAGCCAACTTATGGCTATTGTTACCCATCCCAGCAAAAATTTAATATTGGAAATGTGTATTATCCGATTGAAAACGTAATCGATAAAGTAATAAGAAAATCCAGAAAAAAAATATCTTTATTATTAACTATGTTTAATAATAAATATTTACCAGCTACTGTAAATTTTATTAAACATAGTTCTTTTTTCCCGATATACGAAAAATATAAACAATACAGCTCTTTGGCTAAGTGGAGAAAAAATGGCATGAAATTTCCACCACTACCACATGCTTTTAAGGAAAAGGTTTGCGCGGAGTACGCTAAAAACTACAACATTAATGTTATGATTGAAACTGGCACCTATTATGGTGACATGGTTTGGGCATTGCGAAATAAGTTTAAGAAAATTTATTCTATTGAGCTTGACAAGAAACTCTTTGACAAGGCAGGGAAAAGATTTAAAAATTTTAAACATATTGAATTATTTCATGGTGACAGTGCTATAATAATAAAGGATGTTTTGGCACAATTGCATGAACCAGCATTATTTTGGTTGGACGGTCATTATTCCGGAGGGGAAACAGCAAAAGGTGAAAAAGAAACGCCAATTTTTGAGGAATTGAAGAGCATCCTTGGGCATAAAATTAAAAATCACGTTATTCTCATAGATGACGCAAGGTGTTTTGATGGACAAAATGATTACCCGACGATTGAAGGCATAAAATCACTGTTGACTTCCACTGAGAATCGATACGTTTTAAAAAATGAGTTTGATATCATTAGAATTTATCAAGAACAACTATGATAAAAAGAATAATTAAAAAACTATACAAAACAAGACAAGATAAAATTGATTTGAGTTGGAAAAAGGTTGGCGGCGATAAAACATTAAGATTAAACTACGACATCAACAAGGATTCTATCGTTTTTGATATCGGTGGATATGAGGGGCAGTGGTCAAGTGACATTTTTTCGAAATATTGCCCAAAAATACATATTTTTGAGCCGATTAAAGAATTTGCAAACAAAATATCTGAAAGATTCAAAAAGAATGATAAAATAATAGTTCACGACTTTGGTTTAATAAATAAAACAATAGAATCCAGTTTTTCTTTAAATAATGATTCTTCATCATTATTTCTAAAAACACAAAATACAACAATAGTTAAACTTAGAAAAGCATCAGATTTTATCAAGGAAAATAAGTTTAATAAAATCGATTTAATGAAAATTAATATTGAGGGAAGCGAATATGATCTCATGGATGACTTAATTAACAATGATTTAATAAAAAATATCTCAAATATTCAAATTCAATTTCATAATTTTGTGCCAGATGCCAAAACAAGGATGGAAGATGTTCAGAGAAAATTAAAACAGACTCATAGAATAACATATCAATATCCTTTCGTTTGGGAAAATTGGGAATTAATAAAGTAATGTTGTATTTTCACGTCACAGGTGGCCTTGGAAACCAAATGTTTATTTATGCGGTTGCAAGAAGTATTGCCTTAAAAAATAATACCGATTTTAGTCTAGATATTTCTACTTTTGAAACATACAAAAGGCCTTTTTTGTTGAACAAATTTAATATACTGGAAAATTATGCAGATATCGATAAGGTTAACAAATTTATTAAATTGTCAGAAAAAAAATCATTTCTTGGCTTGTTGGAAAAAATCAAACCCTTTTCAATGAAATCGATTTGGGAGGAAAAAGACTACTACAAATACAAAAGTGCAGTAATGGATGTGCCGCAAAGTAGAGACGTGATGCTAAAAGGGTTTTGGCAAAATGAAAAATATTTTATCAATATAAGGGATGTTTTGCTTAAAGAGTTTACTCTCAAAGATGGGTTTGAAATCAAAAACCAAAACTTAATTAATAACATCAATAACACAAATTCCGTCTCACTTCATATCCGAAGAACTGATAGTTTAATAAAAACCTATTTTGGCGTGATGCCAATTAACTTTTATGAAGAAGCTATTAATGTAATTGCTGATAAACATGATAATCTTAATTTGTTTGTTTTTTCAGATGATATTAAATGGTGCAAGGAAAATATCAAATTCAATTATCCCACTACCTTTGTCAGCGACAATGAGGGGCTTGAAGATTATCAAGAATTAGTAGCGATGAGTCAATGTCGACACAATATTATAGCCAATAGTACGTTTAGTTGGTGGAGTGCGTGGCTAAATAGTAATCCAAATAAAATAGTAATTGCCCCAAAGATTTGGTTCGCCGATGGTAGAAGCAATAGAGGGTTGATTCCTGACACCTGGCTAGAAATATAAAATATGAAAATATTATTAATTCAACCACCGTGGTATGGTTTTCAAAATATCGTTAGTCATAGATTGTATCTAGGACTAGCATATATTGGCGCCGTTTTGGAACAAAATGGACATGAAGTATTGATACTAAACGGAGAAAATTTTTTTAAAAAATTAAAAGACGGAAAAGAGGGTTTGGTAATTGACGATGTTGAATATAAGAATAATTTTTCGAGTGAGCATTATGTTTTTGCAGAGATATTGAATGAAGTAAAAAAAATTAACCCTGATGTAGTCGGAGTTTCGTTCATGACTGCGGTTTCTTCATCTGCATATATAATAGCAAAATTAATAAAGGATTATAATAAAAATATTACCCTTGTAGCTGGTGGATGGCATCCAACCTTATTGCCAGAAGAACCATTAAAAAAGCACTGCTTTGATTTTTGTGTTCGCGGTGAAGGTGAAGAGACGATTGTGGAATTAGTTGAAGCAATTCAAAATAATTCACCACTTGATAGTATTCTAGGTATTTCGTATAAAAATAATGAATTAATACTTCACAACAGTGATAGATCATACATAAAAAACCTTGATCTTCTTCCACTGCCAGGATTTCACTTGTTACACGATTATAAAAATCAAAAAGGATCATGCAAGGGCATAGAAACTTCCAGGGGGTGCCCCTTTGCTTGTTCTTATTGCGCCTCTAAGGTAATGTGGTCTAGGGCAACCAGATTCAAAAGTCCGGATACTGTTGTGAGTGATATTTTTCATCGATATACCGAATTAGGAATAACCAATTTCTCATTTAATGATGACACCTTCACCTTAAACAAGAAAAGAGTTGCGGAAATTTGTCACAAAATAATTAATCTTAAGTTAAAAATCACTTGGCATTGTGACACTCGCGGAGATACACTTGATCTAAAAACTTTAAGATTGATGAAAAAATCTGGTTGCAATCATATTTATCTGGGACTTGAATCTGGAAGTGAGAAAATTTTAAAACTAATTAAAAAAGATACAAATACGGAAGTTGTTAAAAACGCTGTAGCAATGGCCAGAAAAGCTGGCATTGAAACAACGGTTTATTTTATGATGGGATTTCCCGAAGAGAACGAAAATGATATCCAAATGAGCATCAATGCAATGAATTATATAAGTCCAGATAATGCGATTTGGAGTATTTTGACGCTATACCCAGGAACTGAAATATGGAATATTGCAAAAAACAAAAATTTAGTGACTGAAAAACAAAATTGGGACACCTCTTTTCATCACTATGATCAAGGAAATATCTTTGGTTCAATATCAAAAGAATCTTGGAATAAGATGATAAAAATAGTCGATTCGGAACAAAAAAAATTACACGAAAGAATGACGGTAATTAAATTTAAGAAAAAAATAGCAGCACTGCCGGATATGGTTAAGCTTGGTCTAAAAGAGCCCAATAAAATTAGGCCATATTTTGTTCAAGTGGCAAAAAAAAATTTCAAACAAAATCATAAAATGATATCAAATATTTTAAAATTAAAATCAGGAGAAAGTGATGGTGATAAAATCAGTATTTTAATGCCTGTTTATAATGGTGAGAAATATTTAGCAGAGGCGATAAATAGCATTCTTCATCAAACTTATACGAATTTTGAGTTTATCATAATTAATGATGGTTCAAATGATAGAACGGCAGAGATAATAAACTCTTTCAATGATCCACGAATTAGAGTGATTAATAATTTAACTAATTTGGGCCTTGTCGTGTCGCTCAACACTGGAATTAATCAATCAACTTGTAGATATATTGCCAGAATGGACTCTGATGATATCAGTCTGCCAAAGAGACTGGAAATACAAAAAAAATATCTTGATGATCACCAATCAGTTGGTATAGTTGGCTCAAGATCTCGAATCATTGGAGAGAATCATGGTCATTCAAATAAGCCGATAGTTGATCCTGTGGAGATAAAAACAAGTTTATTGTTCTCTACTCCACTAGTGCATCCATCTGTAATGATGCGAAGAGATTTATTGATTTCAAATAATTTATTCTACGATGTAAATTTTAAAAACGCCGAAGATTATGATCTTTGGTCCAGAGCGTCACAGTGTTTTGATTTGGCAAATATTAATGAAGTATTATTATTGTATAGAATGCATCCAAAAAATATTAGCAAGATTGCAAATGACTCTCAAAGAAATGCCGCAAAAATGGTGCGACTGAGAGAATTGCACAAGATTAATATAGAGCCAACAGAGGAAGAATTGTTAATCCATCAATCAATTAAAATGCCAAAAGAAATGAATATTATTGAATTTCTCGAGCAAACTAATTTTTGGCTAAGAAAAATCTTAACCAATAATATTGGCGCCAAATATCATGATGCCGAATATCTAAATAGAATATTAAGAAAAAGATGGTTTATTGTTTGCTATTCTAACAATAAATTCGGAAAAATAATATGGAAAAAATATTGGGAATCAGAATTTAAACATGATTTAAACTTTATGACTATAAAAAATATTTTTAAACTTTATTTAAAGACTCATTTATAAATTCTATAATACCCTCAGATCTTTTTCTCCAGGTGTAATTTTTAACATCCACCAATGCTTGACTTGATATTCTTTTTGCCAAAACATTATCCTCCAATAAAGTGTTAATCTTTTCCGCTAAATCCTCATAATCATCAGGATTACAGATTAAGCTGTTCTCCTTGTTAAGTATTTCCATTATAGACGGTAGACTCGAAGTTATTATTGGGCGACCACTGGCCATATATTCGAAGGTTTTCATTGGCGACATGTGGTATTTGTAATGTGCTCTATCTGGAAAAGGCATTAACAACACATCGGCAATCTTTTGGAATAATGCCAATTTTTCTTGATTTACCTTTTCTATAAACATTACTTTACCCTCAACTCCTAAATCGTTAGCGATTTTTTTATAAAAATTAATATCGTTAACACAACCACCAACTACTAAAAAAAGCACATTGTCAAGTTTTACAAGTGTCAGGGATTTTAAAATTTCATAAATCCCCTTTTCGTGCCCCATTGTTTTTAGGCTGCCTGTGTATAGAAGAATTTTAGTTGTTCTTAAGCGACTAGTTAGGTTACTATCTAAGCCCAACTTAAGCAGTGCCTGCTCCTTATTAAGATCTAAATTAAATATTTCCAAACAAACTCCGTTTGGTGCTATGTGAATACTGTTATCGCAGAAACCTGATTTTACAAATTCTTTCTTTATATAGCTATTGGTAGTTGTTATGAGGTAGCTTTTTTTTAAAAGATATAACGACCACCATTTGTAACTACTAAACCAGTCGTGACATTCATAGCAGTTTTTTACCCCTTTTTTGCCAAGTAACCAAGTTAGTCCTGTCGAAGTGTGATAAACAACTGTATCTTTATCAAACTTTGTGAATATAAATTTTGACAAAAATATGACCTCAAGAAGGTATTGGCTGTATGGCCCCAAATATTTCCTGTATTTAAAAATATCAAAATGTTTTATTATTTTGAATTTAAAATTATGCCTTAAACTATAGTAATCAAAAATGTTCTCCTTTATATGATTATCCCTAGTAGCACCCCATAATTCAACCTCAATTCCACAATCAGCAAATGATTCACACATTTTGCATATATGATGGCCGTGTGCTTTTTCTGTTGGCAACCTAGCGTTTGCAATGTATATAATTTTCATACACGGTGCACCGTCGAGGCATTAGTAATAACTAAGCTTTAGACTCAATGGTTGTTTTAATTACAATTATTATTTTATTCTATTTTTTAGCAAAATCAACTAACCCAATATTGATAATTATTCTTCCAAACTAAACTCGTAAATATAATAGGACTGAATAATTTCTAAGGGTAATATTTTTGCCAAAAACGCTTTGAGCGGGTTTTTGAGAGTAAAAACAATATTGCTAAGGTTTATATTTGCCCTGGCGCCAATTTCCAGAGCGTTAGTGGGAGTAATCCAACTAATATGATCAGCGTTTGCAATATATGTCTTATTTTTAATAATACCATACAAATAACCCAAATAAAATGGGTTTGGTGTAGTAACAATTATTTTACCCTGTGGATTTAAATGACGTCCCGCAAATTGAAGAAGCTTAATAGCGTCATTGACGTGCTCGATAACATCTCCAATAAACACAACATCAAACTTCTCCCCGAGAAATTCTGAAGAAGTGGCATCAAATAATCTTACGTTAAATCCTCTTGATTTTAGTAAATCAATGAGTTCTGGAATTATATCTATGCCTAGACAATACTTTGAGGCTGTTGATATTTTTTTGTGTTTCCAGTTTAAAGAATCTATATGAGTTAAGTCATGTTCACATAGACCGATGTCTAATACTTTCTTGCCTTTTACGGAGAGAAGCATGTAATCGTTTAAGTCTAAATCAGTATACTGAAGCCTAGCATCAAGAATCTTTGAGCGCAATGCCTCGCGCACTTTTTTGTTTAACGGATTGTCGGAAATAGTTCTCCATTTTAGTAGCGTTGTTTTATTCATGATGTTTTTAGTTATGATTTAAAAAAAATAATTAATGTGGTTATTATTGCCACAATTCAATGACCAATATAGTCATTAATATTATAATTATGGCTAATATTGGTGCTTATGTATGATTTTGCTTTTTTAATAATCTCTTGATTGCGCAACTGATCCAAACAACTGTCCACTTTTCTCCTAAAATCTTCTATGCCATCATCTTCGTCCCAGATAAATCCCCTCTCCCCATCTCTACCGACAAATTCCCGGATCGGGTCTATTTTGCTCCCAATCACAGGAACCTCCATATACATAGCCTCTCTAAAAACAGTGGGATTTCCCTCAGAAAAAGAGAGCAAGATGAAAACGTCAGCATCTTTATAAAAATTCCAAATCTCCTGGCGACTAACATGCCCTGCAAATAAAATTTTTTTATCAATACCGAGCTTATGGGCAAAATTAATCAACTCTTCCCTATAATCTCCGTCGCCGACTATCAATAGCACCAAATCATCTCTTAGTAAATTACTAAAAGCTTTAAACAATTTCTCAAAACCCTTCTCTTTTACTAACCGGCCGACAGAAAGTATTATTTTTTTATCATTACCAATAGAAAACCGTTCACGAACGTTTCCTTTACTGGTATTGGCTATTAACTTCATATCTCTATTCACAACATCTTCGGTCATTATTTTTATTCCATCTTCTCTAATCCCCATTTTTAAAAAATATTCTTTAGTTACTAGCCCATTCGCCAAAAAATAATCAACAAACCTTTTGCCAACCAGCTGAAAAAAAACATAATATAATTTTCTGATGCGAGCAAACTTTCGACTAGCTGCCAGGTCAGTGGGCATTGTTCCGAGAAAAAAAATTATTTTAGACCCAAGAAATAATTTTACAACAGCAGCAGGCATTATTAGCGGAAAGTCTCTAACAAAAACCACATCTGGATAAAATGATTTTCTTTTTAGAATTATTGGAGCTAAAAATATCAACAGAATGTCATAAATAGCCCTAAACTTACCAAAACAAGCTCGCAAATGATAAGTTTCTATGCTATTTTTTTTTGCGTAGTAAGTTTTACTAGACCAACTAATCAAAAAAAAATCATTCAGCTCAGGAGCTAATCTATCACGTTGCAACTTTAATAAAAGCTCATCAAAATCATTCTCAAATATGTTTCTCCAATCATAACTTAATATTAATATTTTTAATGGCTTGGTATTCATTTCTTCAAAAGAAATATGTAGCCCAAGGGAAATCTTTTGGTTATAGTTGGTCTAAATATCATAAATATAAAATCTAAAAAGTAATATACGGGAAATAGAATCAATCTAGTCCACAAGGGGATTGATAAGACAATATTATTAAAATTTACCGCAAATGGACCACGACCAACTTCTTTAATAACAATATCTGCAAAACCAACACCAATAAATATCTTTCGGAGAGATTCTTCGGTGTATCTAAAATAGTCATGCGGATCAGGATGGACATTGATAAGAAAAGGAACAAAGCCGATTACATTACCGCCATTTTTTAATACTCTGTAAATTTCACCTACTAGTAAATCATAATTAAATAAATGCTCCAATAGATTTAGTATTATAACGCTATCAAAATTATCGTCCAAAAATGGCAATTTATCTGTCTCGAAGTTGAGGCGCATTTTTTCTTCACTCGATTTTAGGTCTGTGTTTGTCAGCTCGTAATTACCATGGCCACGAAAAATATTTGAATACTCCGATGCTCTCGCTCCACCAACATCAAGAACTTTTCCGCTAAGCTCATATTGACTCAGGTTAATATTCATTAATGAACGAACTAGACTCTTTTTTTGACATATATCTTTAAATATTTTTATAAACATATTTTTAGCTATTACTTAAAGCATATTTGATTTTACCGATTAAGTTTTTTAAACTATGATTATCGATGACGATTTTTTTCAAATGTAGTCCGATGTTTTGTCTTTGGATGCGGTCCATTGCGACAATCTTATTAATTCTATCGGCTAATTCTAAAAAATTATCTTCTCCATATAATAATTCATTCTTGTGTGAAGCGAACAATGTTCTTGTCGCGTCATTACACGATATAACAGGACAGGCACAAACCATGGCTTCCAACACTACTTTATCCAAGCTTCCTGTATTTCCGGTGTGTACATACAAATTAGCCGAATTAAAATATTTAATAACATCATCATGTGTGGTTGGTCCCAAAAAGCGAACCATCTCTCCAAGTCTTTTGCTTTCAACGATTCCTTTTAACTCCTGCTCATACTCTCTATCCTTATCATATTCAACACCCCCAACTATATCAACTTTAAACTTAAGGTCTTTGTGATTTTTTAATACTAGTTCAATAGATTTTATCAGTATTTCTAGTTTTTTAATTCTTGAAATTCTGCCAACAGACAATATTCTAAATTCATTGCTATTATTTTTTAAATCATGACTTTCTTTGTTTTTTATGAATTTACCAATATCAATCCCTTGTCCAATGATTTGAATTTTATTGCTGTTTACTCTACAGCCTTCTTTGGTAGATGTGAATACCATGTCCACCATTTTTATTGCTAATTTTAAACTAAAAGAGACTGAACCGTGAGCAAACCACAACGACTTTTTTTTGTTCAAAGCTTTCCACACAGGCCATCCCATTATGGCATAAATTTGATTCATGTGAACAAACACAGCATCGTAGTTGTTTCTTTCTTGTACAATGTATTTATAAAATCTATATACATAGATAATCTTTGACTTCCCAGCTTCTTTGCCAAGACTTAATACATTTACATTTTCTGGTAAATTATGTTCTCCTTCGTAAAGGCATATTATTGTAACAGTACTAAACTGCCGTGAAAATTCCTCTATCCAGCTTAAAAAAAAACTAAGGGCATTTGAATTCTTGTCCACCTTTTGTGTTAAAATAAGTAGCTTCATTTTTATTTTTTCTAATTTCTAAAATAATCAAAAATCTCAATTTGTCTATTAATTGTCATGTTTGAATTATAATGCGCCCAAAAATACTCGCTAATATGGTTCGACATTGTCGCCCTAAGTTCACCATCTTTAATTAGCAATTCAAGTTTATTGCTAAAATCGTTTAAATCACCATGATCAATAACATATCCACCCCTACCATTTCCTACCAACTCTTCAGCGCCACTAACCTTGGTGGTCACAACCGGAACACCAATAGCTGCTGCCTCCATAAAAACCCTCGGAAATCCCTCGTAGTACGATGTTAAAATAAAAATATCTGCTTTTTTGTAAAAATCAATCAACTTGTTCTGCTCGCAGCCATCCACAATTGTAACGTTTTCTGATAAGTGTTTTTCTTTAATCCGCTCATTAAGATATTGGCTCATCTTTCCGTAGCCAACAATAGTAAAAGCCACTTGCTCGTTAAGTGTTTTTTTTGTTAATATTTTTTCTATAACATCAACTAAAAACGGAATGTTTTTTTGCTCCACTAGGCGAGCGATAAATAATATATTTATTTTTCTATCATCGCGAATATCCCTGGTTGTCTTAAAGTTATTTATATAAGCTGGTACTAAAGGCTTCCAAAAGACCTTTATATTATAGCGTCTTGCTAGTTCATTTACAATTGCTTGACTATCTGTCTGAATGGCATCGGCGCCATAAAAAACCATTTTACCAAAATAATATAAAAATCTATTTTTAAACGAGCTCTTGATCCACATTGGATCAAAAATATTGGTGCCATATATACTCAATAATAATTTTATGCCAAACAATTTTGACAAAATCAAGCTAGGCGTGCCTGTATAAATCGGATCATGTGCGATTATTAGGTTTATATTATTTTTTTTAATTATGTGACGACCTATCTTTATAGCGTCAACTATAAAAAATAATCTCGATAAAGAGTTTGTCGGATAAATCCAAACTTTTTGCGATAATTGCTTAATTTGAAAACCTCTAAACGTGTAGATCAGTGAATGATACTCATCAACCAGCTCTCCGTATTTTATTAATCTTTCTCTGGTGTCAATATCTTTTTCTAAGAAATTTTTATCCATTGATATGTTTAACACTCTCATAAACTATTCAATATTGCCACAAATCTTACACAAAGGAGTGCCTCGTTTGTGTGCAGTTTTTCTTATTTTTTTAATTTTATCAAAATTCCACAATTCATCTAATTTTGTTTTATCCATCTCTCCATAAACATAATCGCCAAACAAATCAAAACAACACATCACCGCTCGCCCATCAGCTAAAACAGTAAACACTTGCCCAACGGCTGAACAAGTTTTCGCTTCCCCTTTTGGCCTTAATCCTTGTCCATCTTTTTTATAGACAATAACATCATCATAAACATCTTTATCAGGATAAAATTTATCAGCTAAACTTTTAATTTCTTCCTTCTTGTACGCATACTCACTCATTATGAAAGGCTTTATGTATAATTTGTCGATATAATTTTCTTTGGTAAATTTTTTAATATCAGGAATTTCATTTTGATTATATTTGTTTAAAATAAACTGAAGTGTGGTTATCGGTCTCTTGATTTTTAATTCTTTTTTTAATTTACAAAATTTTTCGATATTTTTCTTAACAACATCAAAATTACCACCAACACGAAAGTTCTCAAAAGATTCCTTATTTAAACCATCCAGTGCAAATCTAATTTCACCTAAACCAGACATTAACAACTCTTTCGACTTATTTTCATCCAGGAGAGAACAATTGGTAGAAATCATTGTATGCAAATCCTTGCTTGCGGCATACTTGATCATTTCCACAATATTTGGGTGAAGTAATGGCTCATTGGAATTATAAAGATAGACTATATGAACAGTGTCCTTGATATTATCAATAATTTTTTTAAACTTTTCCAGATTCATCATTTCGCGCGGTCTTTTAGTATAAATAAGTGCATGCGGTGTTGGACAAGTTGGACAATTAAAATTACAAGTATTTGATGTTTCGACAATTGCCGCATACGGAGTTTTAAAAACCAAATGCCGTAACATCACTTTAACCAAATGCCAAACTTTTTCACTTTCACCGTTCCAAAAATTATACCAAATAAACCACTGAAAAACATTTATAACGTATTTAATTTTTTTAATTAATTTTTTCATTTTTTATTTTTTTCTAAATATTTGCAAATGCTCATACACAATCTTCTCCTTGGCGCAGGCAATCTTTTCAATTTCATTCAATCGTTTATCTGTCTTATTTTCTAAAATTGACTTAATTATATGACTTGCAATATCATTAACCTCCAAAGGATTTATATATTTTATTTTCTGATCACTGAAATTAATAAAAAATGGTTCACTCTCTTTTGTAATAACCACATTTACACCCAGCATCAATGCCTCTATCACTGTGTTGGCATTTATTTCTGTTATAGATGGCAACACAACAACGTCACTGTTGAATATTTTATTCAATACATCCTCTCTATTTACTCCGTCTTTTATAATAATCTTATTGTTTAATTTTCTATCATTAACATACTCTATAATATTATTCTTTTCTGGTCCATCACCAACAATCTCTAAAACACATCTTGAATTTTCTTTTTTTATTATTTCAAAAGCTTCTATTAATCTCTTAATATTTCTAACTTTAATAATTCTTCCTATGAATAATACTACATTATAACTTCTTTCTTTTTTTATATAATTATTAATATTAATACTGGGTAGAATATTTTTTATCACTTGTGTTTTTTCTTTGTTCAGCCTTCTTTGATTAACATAAATATCCTTTAAAATCTCTGCGTTAAAAATTACTTTATCAGCCAAACTTAAAACAAAATCGCTTAACGCGTAAAACATTTTTTCTTTCAAAGAAAAATTCTTATCAATATAATATTGCCTCAAGGTATTTTTGTAGCCACCTTTTTCTACAGCATTTTCCCATTGTCTGTCTCCTCCTAATCTAACTATAAATTTCAATTTTGGCTTTAATATCTTAACCAATGCGCATGATAACCCAATGCTAATTAAATCGAATGAATAAAGAACATCACAATCTTTGGCTAGACGCCACACAATAATAAAAGATCTTAAATAACGTAAAATAATATTTTGCTTTCGACTGATGTAGGTAACATTTTTATTATCACTGCCATCTCCATAAGTAACAATTTTTACATCTACGCCATGTTTTGGCAGTTCTTTTTCTAGGATCTTTACATAGGTTGCCGGTCCACCAATATCAGGTGGATAAACACCTGTTGCCAACAGCACTTTCAGCTTTTTTTCTTGCATAATTATTTTAAAACATCTTGATAAATATCATCAATTTTTTTTATAATTATCGGCCAAGCAAATTTTTGCACTGTTTCTAATCCTTTCTTCGAAAAACTTTCAATTTTTTCTTTATCATTTAATAACATAATTATTGCGTTACTTATCGCTTTAGAATTTTTTGATTCTATTAATAGCCCATTCTCCCCATCTGTAATAATGTCTGGTATTCCACCGACATTGGTACCAATTGGTGGCACTCCGCACGCCTGCGCTTCTATAAAAACATTTCCCAATCCTTCTGCCAGTGAGGGGCATATAAAAATCTCAGATTTTTTTATCTCTTTCAATACTTGATCATGTGGCAAATTGCCAGTTAAAACTATGCGGCTTTCAATATCTAAATCTTTAATCATTTTTTCAATATCATTTCTTTTATTTCCTTCGCCAACTAAAATCAATTTTGCATTTGGAATATTTTTTAAAACTTCTGGCCATGCCTGTATTAAATAATCATGGCCCTTTTCCCATGAAAGACGCCCCACCATAATCACCCTATTTTTTTCTTTTTCAGTATTACTGGGAATTTTTGACATATCGACACCATTCGGCGTGATAAAAATATTTTTCTCATCAACGCCCAATCGCTTTGCTCTTTCGACCAAAAACGAACTAATAGCTGTCACGATATTTGGTGTCGTATGAATAAATTTAAAAAACAATTTAAACAATAATCTTTTTTGATTTTTCTCATCATCCATATCGCCGCTTTGCAAAGTTAAAATTCTTTTAGCCTTAGAATAAAAATATTTAACCAAAACCAAGGCGCCGCCAGCATAACTCTCCATTATCGCATGAACAATTTTCGGTTGGATCACACATGTACGCAAAACGCTCAAAAAAATATAAAGAATCTTATCAATCTGTTTATGGCCAATACCAACTCTTTCGATAACAAAATTATTTTTCGTTTCTATTTTTGGAAGATTTTTGTCATAACGACCAGTGATTAGTGTTATGTCATATTTATTCCCCAATCGTTCACAAATCTCTTTTGTCATCTGCTCTGCTCCACTCATAAACGGTTCATAAAATGCTGAAAATACTACTAGTTTTGTTTTTTGCATCATAAGTCTATAACGGCCTACTCAATTTACCCTCTTGCTTATCGAGTAAACTTGAATAAGTTGAGCTTATTTTATTAGCTAGTTCTTGATCATTTCTAGAAATAATTGATGTGCCAATACCAGGCGTTAAAAGATTTTTAACTTTTTTCATTGCTTCATAATCAGTGAGAAATACCGAATCGGCAGATTTAAATATTAATCTATATATCGGAAATAATAATTTATTTTTAATAAATTTACTCTTTTTAATTTCAGTTTTGTCAAAAGTAAGCAAAAAATTAATTTTTTTATTTATAATTTTAAAAATAACAGCAGCCAAACCTCCATAACTTGCCATAACAGACCAGGCAAATCTATATTTGAAATTTTTACTTAATTCTAGGGCTTTTTTTGCACCACGAAATGGAAATAAGTATTTTCCTAAAATATTTCCTCTGCCAATTCTATAAATAAAATTATTTTCTATCTGCTCAAAATCAGATAAGCCAAATTTAGATCTTGTTGTTATTATATGAAACTCCGTGTCAGGCATAGATCTGATTAATTCCATAATCGCATTTTCTGCTGGGCCCATATCTGGATAGTACGTTGTGGCAAAAATCAATATTTTTTTGTCAGGTAAGTCAATATTTTTATAATAATCAATCGTGTCTTTTAATCCATCTTCAAGTGATATTTTTGGCTCCCATCCTAAATCTCTTTTCGCTTTTTCTATGTTAGGTCTTCGAAACTTGGGATCTCCAGTGAGTTCGCGATCATAAATTATTTTAGAAGAAGATCCTGTTACTTTGATAATTGTTTCTGCTAATTCTTTTACCGTAATTTCTTTTGTGCTCCCCATGTTCACTGGTCCAGTATATTCTTTATCTGTTTTCATTAAGCGGTCAACTCCTTCCACTAAATCCAAAACATGCATATGGCTACGAGTAAACGAACCATCGCCATATATTGTTAAATTCTTATTTCCAAGCGCGGCAACGATAAAATTACTCATCACTCTGCCATCTCGATGATAAACATTTGGTCCATAGGTATTAAATATTCTTACAATCTTCACCTCCACTCCGTATTTCCTGTGATAATCCATGCAAATTGTTTCGGCAGATCTTTTTCCTTCTTCATAACATGCTCTAGTTGTTAAAGTATCGACATTCCCAAGCATATCTTCTTGCATTGCTTCACCTTTAATCCTTACCCCGTAAACATCAGAAGAGGATGCCTGAACAAATTTTGCATTATTTTCTCGCGCAACATCCAACATATTTATCACTCCATGAATATTTGATTTCATTGTGTGAATTGGATCAACTTGCAAATCAACACATGAAACAGGACAAGCAAAATTCATAATCCAATCAATTTTTTCATTAAATTTTATTGGATCAATTATGTCATGTTTAATAAATTTAAAATTCTTATTGCCAATAAACTCTTTAATATTATCTGTAGTCCTGCTCTTTTGTAAATTATCCAAACAGATCACCTTGCAACCTTCATTCAAATATTTACGACACAAATGCGAACCAACAAACCCCGCTCCTCCGGTTACCAATATTCTTTTATTTTTTAATTCACTCATATTGTTATTTTAAATTCTTAAAAATATTAAATCACAACATCATTCATTTCCTTGATTATTCTTTTTCTCCAGCCTTTTTGTCGGCCTTCGATTTTTGTTTGCAAAATAAATTGCTTGCCAGACAGCTTGGCTACCATATACCCTGGCAAAGATGCTTCGTCCAATGAATAACACTTCACCTTGTCAGACCAATGAATCCATTTTCTGACCTGAAAAAAAATCTTAACAAAATTAATAATCTTGTATTTCGTCCTAACAACACGATCAAAATTAAAAAGATTCGGATCATCTATTTCATTGCAAAAAATCAAACCGCGATATTCACAATCTTCAGTCGGCTTGAACTCTTTAAAATTTTCTGTATTTAAAATTACAAAAAATCTTTGCTTCGTTCTGTGACCGAATTTTTTTTCTAATTTTCTTTCCCTTCTTCTGTTTTTAAAAATTACGAATTTATACATCAAAAAATTTCCCATGGCAATCAAAACGCTGCAAATCAACTGTGCCAAAATATAATGAACATTAAACCATTTAATCAAAAAATGCATTCCAATAGCATTCACCAAAAGATTCGTAATGCCAACCCCAAAATAAATAGCCATCTGTTTTTGCATTCCTTTTTTATCGCTATCTCGAAACGTCCAAAATTTCTGTAAATAAAAACTAACAAAAAAAGCTGCTGCAAAAGCGATCGAAGCAGATAAAATTACATGCCAAAACAGTATCCCGTGCAACAAATACAATAAAGAAAAATCAACTGAGGCGGCTGTTCCTCCGGAAATTACAAATTTAATGTACTGTTTTTTTTTATAAAGTTGGCTCAATATATAATCCATTGCATTAGCGGAAGGAGAGGGATTTGAACCCTCGAAACCTTTTACAGTTTACACGCTTTCCAAGCGTGCGCCATCGACCACTAGGCGACCCTTCCCGATTGACAAAATTTAACTTTCTCCACTCAGATTGCTGTGCGAATTAAAAAATACTTCTAGTTCGCAATTTGCAATTTTCTGTTTATTATCGTTTTTAACCCTTCTCTGTCCCTGCCTGAACTATCTTTAAAATCTTCAAAAGGCACCGCCCCCGGCACAACTTCTCCGTTCACAAAACTCCCCGGCGTTCCGGAAACACCAACTTCTTTGCCGTCAATTTGAGAAGCGATAATTTTATCTTTATGTTCTTGCATTTCAATACACTTGGAAAAATTAACCAAATCCAATCCCAAGTCTTTAGCATTTTGGATATACTGCTCATTGTTCAACTTGTCGTCACTGGCATTTTTAAAAAGCAAATCATGCATTTCCCAAAATTTCCCCTGATCACTGGCGCACTCTGAAGCATTAGCGGCAGGAATCGCATTAAAATGCGAACGCAAAGGATAATGACGAAAAGCAATAACCACTTTCTCACCGAATTCTTTTTCTACCTGATTCAAGGTGCTGACAAAACTGGCACAAAAAGGACATTCAAAATCACTATAAACCATAATCTTTACCGGCGCGTTCAAATCTCCTTTAACATGATCAGTTTGATCAATCGGACGAACATTATTTGCCACCATCTTTTGCGCCTCATCCAAAACATTTTTATTAACATTTTTAAGCTGGTCGATCTCGGAAATTTTAGCTTCTTTGATTTCATTCAAATCCTGCCTGCTTACCAAAAACAAAATCGCCATTCCCAAAACAGAAACTACGCAGATAATAATTAAAATACTTAGTAAATTTATTTTTTTCATATGTAATATTACAATTTAGCTTTTTGAAGATGCCAATCCGTGGCTTCTTGAAATTTTTTACCGAGGGCAAACAAAATATTTTCACCAAACCTTTTGCTGATCAACTGCACGCCAACCGGCAAGCCGTCAATAAAACCGGCCGGAATAGACACCGCTGGCAAGCCAGCTAATGAAGCCGGCGATAAAAAAATATCTTCCAAATACATTTTTAAAGGATCGTCTGACTGTTGTCCGATTTTGAAAGCAACATCTGGCTGGGTTGGAGTGATAATCGCGTCAACTTTTTCAAGCTCAAAATCTAATTCTTTTTTGATTACGGTTCTTACCTTTTGCGCTTTCAAATAATAAGCATCAAAGTATCCAGCTGACAAAGCGTACGTTCCCAACATGATTCTTCTCTTGGCTTCCGGTCCAAATCCTTTTCCGCGGCTGCTTTTGTAAACCTCCATCAAGCTCTTCGCTTCTTGATTGCTGTATCCATATCTAATGCCGTCAAAACGAGCCAAATTTGAACTAACCTCCGAGGGGGTGATGATATAATAAACCGGGATGCCGTATTTGGCATGCGGCAAAGAGATAGGCACAATCTCCACTCCCAAATTTTCAAATTTAGAAATAGCTTCCCGCGTAATTTGCAGAATATGCTCGTCAGTCCCCTTAAAAAATTCTTCTGGAACGCCTATTTTCATTTTTTGCAAATCAAATTTTGGCTCAGACATGGCAATGGTTGTTGCGTCATACTGATCCACGCCCTCAATCGCGCGCAAAATAATTTCCGCGTCTTCAATGGTTTTGGTAATAGGACCAGGAACATCGGTTGAACTTGTCATAGAGACCAATCCAAACCGCGAACTTCGGCCATAAGTCGGCTTGAGTCCGGTAATACCGCAAAAAGAAGCGGGACATCTAATCGATCCTCCTGTATCCGTGCCAAGCGCAAAAAGACACATCTCAGCCGCCACGGAAGCAGCCGGACCGCTAGATGATCCGCCAGCCACGCGAGATAAATCCCAAGGATTTTTCGTGGCGCCATAAGCGCTGTTTTCGCCGGAAGCGCCATGCGCAAATTCATCCATGTTGGCCTTGCCCAAAAGAACGGCTCCTTTATTTTTTAGCTTTTTAATAATCGTGGCATCAAAAGGCGCGATATAGTTATCCAAAATTTTTGAAGCAGCCGTAGTGCGGACGCCTTTGGTTAAAATATTATCTTTAGCAATATATGGAATGCCCAAAAGATCATTCTTCTCCCCCATTTTTCGGCGCTCATCCGCAATGCGAGCCTCGCTCATGGCTTCTTCTTCGCAAATCGTCAAAAGCGCGTTCAATTCTCCGTTTATTTTTTTTATACGATCCAAACAGGCCTCGGTTAATTCCACCGAGGTTATTTCTTTTTTTTCCAATTTTTCTATGGCTTGTTTGATTGTTAATTTATTGATTTCCATAAGCAACTAATTTAAAACTCGTTTTACTTTTATTTGTCCATCTTCTTTTTCCGGCGCCAAATCCAAAGCAGCCAAACGCTCACCATCATCCCATACGCCAATCTCGTCTTCTCGCAAAACATTTTCCAAACCAGTTATTTGGGCAGTCGGTTCGATGTCATCCGTGTTTACTTCTTTTAATTGGTCAATATAATCCAAAACACCGGAAAGTTGCTTGCCAAATTTTTCCATCTCCTCTGAAGTTAGTTCCAAACGGGCCAAATCCGCAATATGTTGTATTTCTTGCTTATTAAGCATAAAAATAAAAAAACTCAAATTGCAATAATTTGCGTTGATGCATTGAGTTTTTGTTTTTATTTTATGTAATTTAAAAATTGATCTTCGGTTAAAATTTCTATTCCTAATTCTTGAGCTTTTTCGTGCTTGCTGCCGGGATTGTCGCCAACTATCAAATAATCTGTTTTTTTGCTAACGGTTGAAGAAATTTTTCCACCCAACTTTCTTATTTTACCTTTTGCCTCATCTCTTGTCAACTTTGACAAAGTACCGGTTAAAACTATTGTTTTTCCGCTAAAAATAAAAGAATTTTTGCCCTCTTCGTGATCCGCAAATGATTCATTTGTTGCGATTGTTTTTTTATTAATCACTTTTACTCCATTGTTTTCCAATTTTTTCAAAATTTCTATATTTTTATCATTATTAAACCAGGAAATAATACTTTGCGCAACAACGGCACCAACATCGTTAATTTTTTGTAATTCTTCAATAGATACGTTGTTAAAATAATTTTTAATATCCAAAATTAAAATTTCATTTTTGTTTAGAAATTGGAAATTAGAAATTAGAAATTGCTTTGAAAAAAGCTCTGCTGTTTCTTCGCCAACATGTGGAATTCCCAAGGCATAAATCAATCGAGACAGTTCAACTTCCTTTCTGCTTTCTATGGCATTAATCAAATTGTCAGCCGACTTTTCCGCAAATCTTTCCAAAGATAATAAATCCCCCTTTTTGATAAGATAAAAATCAGACACATCGCCCACTAGCCCGGCTTTCACAAGCTGTTCAATCACCTTGGGACCCAAGCCCTCAATGTCCATGCCGCTTTTACTGGTCCAATGGCAAAGCTTGCGAAAATTAACAGCATAACATTCGGAATTAAGGCAGCGGTACGCCACTTCTTCTTTTATTTTTTCAATTTTTTCTCCGCAAATCGGACAAACGCTTGGCGGATTGATCACGCGCTCATTGCCATCGCGCAGATTTGGCAAAACCTGGACAACTTTGGGGATGACGTCTCCGGCTCTTTCGATAATCACCGTGTCCCCTACACACAAATCAAGTCTTCTGATCTCATCCATATTATGCAAAGTCGAATGACTAACAATCACTCCGCCGACCTTGACCGGATCCAAGACCGCCACGGGCGTCAATGTTCCGGTTCGCCCCACTTGCCACTCGACTTCGCGCACTTTGGTGGTTACCTGTTCGGCTGTAAATTTATACGCCATCATATACCGCGGTCCTTTGCCAACTATGCCCAAAACCGGCCACAATGACAAATCATTCACCTTCACAACTACACCATCGCATTCAAACGGCAATTTATCGCGATTTTTATCCCAATGCTCATGAAATTTTTCAACCTCATTCAAATTTTTGCAAACCTTATTCTGCTTCAAAGTTTTGAATCCCAAAAGATTGGCCAGTTGAAGTTCTTGAGAATGAAAAAATAAACTGCCATCAAAACCCCTCCCAACCTCCCCTTTCATTAAAGGGAGGAGTTTATTACCCACTCCTTTGACAGAAGAAGAAATTGGGGTGGGTTTTTCATTTCGATTCCCTCCATTCGCCAAAGGGAGGGTTGGGGTGGGTTTTAATTCTGGCAAAATCATAGCATACACATGAAAATCCAATTTTCTCTCGGCAACAATTTTTGAATCCAATTGGCGGATGGTGCCGGCAGCCGCATTTCTGGGATTGGCAAAGACTGTTTCATTTTTGGATTTTTGCCTTTTATTGATTTCTTCAAAAGTTTTAGTATCAATAATCGCCTCACCGCGAAATTCCAAGCGTCCATGATTTGCCAAATCCAAAATAATTTCACTTTCCTGCTCATTAAAACCCAAATCACGCAATTCTTTTTTTTGAGGAATACGCAAACGCAAAGGAATGGCTTTGATGGTTCGGATATTCTGCGTCACATTCTCTCCGACTTTTCCGTCTCCGCGAGTAGCGCCGCGCGTTAAGGCGCTATTTTCATAAATCAAAGAAATAGCCAAACCGTCCATTTTTAATTCGCAGTAATAGTCTAAGACTTGTTGATTGTCGCGCTTTTCCAGGATATTCAAATTTCGCTTTTCCCAATCTTTCATATCATCAAAATCAAAAGCATCGAACATAGACATCATCGGCGCGGAATGCGTGACTTTTTCAAATTTATCCAAGGGCTTGGCCCCCACTCTTTGTGTCGGAGAATCCGCTGTAATAAATTCTGGGTATTCTTTTTCGATCTCTTCCAATTCATTCTTTAAACTATCATACGCCGCATCGCCTATTTCCGGACTGTCCTGAACATAGTAAAGATAACGATGCTTATTAAGCTCGTCTTTTAATTTTTGTATTCTATTTTCCGCTTCTTGCCTAATCATAAAAAATATATGCCATGGTTAAAAAAAATTCATCAGTATTTTATTTTTACCTGTCTGGCGGTATCAAGAAAATTACCAACAGAGGTTATGGTTGTATCAGGATTGGCATAGTTATAATACAAAACAAATTTTGAGCCATTGCCAAATGTATGCGTGTAATCAGTAACATTATTCGTGCAACCTAAATTATTATAATTTATTTCATCATTACTACCACAACCTGAAAAATCAAAACTATCTTGTCTTATTTCCCACAACATTCTTTCGGCGCCTCCTTCAGCCGCAAAAAAAGATTTAACCGCATGAATTTGAATCGTATTCATTTGAAGGCCATTCAATATGACATTATTTACAGCCATGGAAGATGACAAAATTACAGCCAAAATTAAAACCGTCATTACGATTGCTGTTCCGCCTTTATTGTTTTTTAATATTTTCATTTTTTTGTGCAAAAATTAATACTTATAATTCCTAGAAGAAACCGTAGTCTGCATTTTTATATTTTGCTTTGGGCCATTGAGCATTTCTGCTTCCACTGATATGGTAACACTGGGCTGAAATAATCCAACTTCATTGGACTTAGTATCATCTATTAAAAATTTCAAATTAACAATTTTAATTTCATTGGGAGTAATGTATCCATTATTTGCTCCTCTTGTAATTTTTAATCTATCGCTATCTTCTTCATACACAACGCAAGCATCATCCTTGTTCTTAAAATATAATTTATTGGCCGCTGTTTCATGATTATTACTTTCATTATTAAAAATTTTATTATACCCAGCACCGCCAGAAGCACATGTGCTTCCACTAAAATCACCTTTGGCTGATCGAATTTCCTTGCTCATCATTTCAAAAGCAAAACGCAGAGCCTCTTGCGTGGTTTGCGCGGCAATTGAATCTTTTTGCGCTCTCATTACATTCAAATATATATCATTGATCAAAAATATGACAATGCCAAAAATAGCGGTAGCCACAATAAGTTCCACTAATGAAACTCCTTTTTGATGCTTGTTTATTTTTTTAAAAATTGAATAAAAATTGATCATTGAAAATTAAAAATTAATTTTTATCGCCAATCATACAATTCTGTTTCCGCCACATAATCATGATTAACGCCATTTTTTGTCCAACGAACAGTTGACTTTACTGATATTTTTGTGCCAGATGACACGTTTATCAATCTTGAAAACATGGTTGGAGATCCTGAGTCATCGTGTCCATAAAAATTATCTTTATAATAAATTTTTGCCCCAGGATCAGATAAAGAATCTGGCGTATTATTAATAGCAACAACTCCATCAGTTTTAATATATATCGCATAATCATTATCTGCATCCGTATCATCGTAAATATCTTCATACCACAATGCTCCAGGCTCAATCCAGTTTGTATCTCTTACCTTTCTAACCAACTCGATTCCCTCCTGAGCCAACTGAGATGCAATCAAATTATTTTTATTTATCGATTGCACTTGAATATTCTGCATAACTAGCGTGGTAATGCCGAACATGCCAAAAACTATAATACCAAGAACGGTAATTACTTCCAAAAAGGAAAATCCTTGATTATTTGTCACTGTGTTGTTGTATTGTTTCATTGTTTATTTTAATCTATGTCTACTAAACCAAAAATATTCACCTTGACTTTTTTTGCGATTGAACCGTTCGACAAAATTATTGTTATGTCTTTAATATTGCTAATCTCATCTTCACAATCATTGCCATTTTCTTGAAAACAAATAGTCGGGTCTGGAGGAAAATAA
>Ga0233425_10002155_pt1 | contig 40010 bp, 31 predicted proteins | sample Watercolumn_Towu_2_FD_181712 | JGI IMG/M metagenome (GOLD analysis project Ga0233425, IMG submission 181712) | Freshwater microbial communities from Lake Towuti, South Sulawesi, Indonesia - Watercolumn_Towuti2014_140_MG | ecosystem: Environmental > Aquatic > Freshwater > Lake | place...
TGGGCCAGTGGGCCATTGCCATCGGCAGCCCCTTCGGCCTGGAAAAGACCATGACCGTGGGCATCATCAGCGCCACCGGCCGCAGCGGCCTGGGCCAGGGGACCTACGGGGATTTCATCCAGACGGACGCGTCCATCAACCCCGGTAACAGCGGCGGCCCCTTGCTGGACATCAACGGCAACGTCATCGGCATCAACACCATGGTCGCGTCCCAGGGCCAGGGCATCGGCTTTGCCATCCCCATCAACCCTGCTAAGAAGATCATCGAACCCTGGCTGAAATAAGGTTCCGGGTTCAGGGTTCCGAGTTCCAAGTTAAGGGGCCTCATCGGAGCTTTTCATAGTTTACGGGTGGGCCGATGGCCCAGGGGCAAGGGCCTCGGTTAGTTCAAAGTTCAAGGTTCAACGTTCAAAGTTAAAGACCAAGAACAAATGGTGATGGCGTTATTTTTGGCTGAGTCAAGGGCACATGAATGACTTACTGAACAGTCGCGCATGGGCCCTTAACCCACGCCTAAATTATCAAAAACCCTTTTTCTTCAGGCCGTTAACCTTGAACTTTGAACTTTGAACTTTGAACTTAAATATTGCGCCTTTCTTTGCGCCTTTGCGTCTTTGCGTGAGGTTATCTTTTCAAACCTGAAGCCTATCTCTTCTCCACCCGCTGCATCACCGCCTTCAACAGCACCGGCCAGGCAATGGTGGCGTCGCACAACACCTCTGCAAAGCGGCCCCCCTCTTCCGCCGCGGTGAATTTCCCCCAGGAAACCCCTTCTTTGTAGGTGCAGCCGCTCAAGCCCCCCCAATGCGCCGGCTCCGGGCAGAGGCGCACGCCGTACTGAAACCGTGCCTCCGGCAGGTCCAGGTTCAGCCGGGTATGCAGCAGCTCAATATACGGCCCCACCTGCTGGGCCCAATTCCGGGGTACGCCGCCGCCCACCGTGAAGATGCCCAGCTTCTTGGCGGCCACCACCTTCTCCGCATAGGCCCCTAAATCCAAAAAGGGATTAAAGGCCAAGGACAATTTAGTCAGGGCTTCGGGAAATCCCGCACCGGCTTTTAAGGCCCCCCGGACCATATGAATCGCCAGATCCAGCCCCAACTCCGAATCGGTGAATGCGGGGATGAAGACCGGCACGCCTTTGAGATAAGCATTTCTTAAAATTCCCGGCTGTTCGCTCTGATCGGCCAGGTGCCGCCCCAATTCCCGGCACAGGCTGGAGGAGCACCATACCTGGTCCCGGTCCAATTCCTCCAAGACCTCCCGGAAGACCTCTTCGGCATAGTCCAGATTGGCCTCCATCTCCAGGGTGTCGTAGATGCGGTTATAGCCTTGAAGATACAAGTCTCGGTCCGAGCGCTCCTTGGGGCACTTGTAGTGCACCCGGCCCAAGGTCTCGACGAACCCGTGGGCCACCAGCGCGCCGGTGGTGATGACCGCATGGAGCCAGCCCCGGTCGATCATCTCGCAGATCATGAGCCCCATCTTGGCCACGCTCATAGCCCCGGAAAAGGTGCCGACGATGGTTACCTCTTGATCCTGCACCATCTCCGTGAGCACGTCCGCGGCCTCGCCCAGGGTGCGGCCCCCGAACGCGGTGCGGCCCATGGCCCGGAGGAGGTCGTCAAAGTCTTTGATATTATTCAAATCCAAGGGCGCCAGGGGCTCCAGGCCGTCCTTGGCGCCGTCGTGGAAGTCTTCGAATTTTCTTCTCATTTTAAATACCCGTTATCCGTTTACCGTTTTCCGTGTCTTTTTTCGGCCTTCAGACTGTTTTGGGCCTTAAAGAAATTGGTCATCGAAGGGATATTCTTGTAGTGGCGAACCTTGTGTTTGCCCTGAATGCTGCTTGGCGAACACAAGGTTCGCCCCGACCTTTAATACCCTTTGATTGCGACTAAGTAATAAGAATGTCTTCCAAATTTTCCGTTAAAAAATCCGTTTTCTGTTCTTTACGGAAAACGAAAAACGGAAAACGGAAAACGATCTTTCAGCGGCGCTGCTGGTAGATATACCCAATCGCCTTATACAAAATCCTCGCGGCAGTAAACTCGCTCACCCTGTTCCCCGGAATGGGCGCCAGTTCCACCAGGTCCAGGCCGATGACCGGGCCTCTTTGGGTTAAGGTGGAGATGATGGTCAAAACTTGGCTGTAAGTTAATCCCCCCGGCTCCGGCGTGCCCACTGCGGGCATCACCCCCGGGTCCAGGGCGTCCAGGTCGATGGTGAGGTAGACCGGGCCGGGAATCTGGCGCAGATGATCCAACGCGCCCGCCCATCCTTCCGGCGTATTCAGGTCCGCGGCCTTGAACAGCTTCATTCTCGGGGCCACCCACAGGAGGTCGGCCTCTTCCTTGGAGTAGCTGCGGGTACCCATCAAGACCAGGGGCCGCCCCAATTCATAGACCCGGCGCAGGGTGCAGGCGTGGGACAGCTTCGTACCCTCGTAGCTGTCCCGTAAGTCCGCGTGCGCGTCCAGGGCCACCACTGTGAAATCCGGGTGCCGGGTCTGCACCGCCTGCACCAGGGCCACGGTAACGGTGTGTTCGCCGCCCAGGGCGAAGACCATCTTCCCCTGGGAGACCCAGGGCTGCACCACTTTCCGGATTTTATCCAGCATGGCCTGGGGCCCGGAGGCTTCCGTACCGATAGGCAAGGCCGTGGTCAGCTTCACCTTTTGGCTCGGGTCCCAGTTGTTCTCCTCGTCCCACAGCTCCACCTGCCGGGACGCGGCCAAAATAGCCTCCGGGCCTTCCCGGGTGCCGCTGCCGTAGGTCGTGGTAGCCTCATAGGGAATCGGCAGAATTATCGCCTCCGCGTCTTGCACCGGCAGATATTTCAGGTCCAGGAAATTCAACGGCATTTATTTTTCCTCCGGCTCCGGCCCGGTCTCTTTTACTTCCACCTGCATCTCTTTCAAACGGCGGTACAGGGTGGCCAGGCCTATACCTAAGAGCCGGGCCGCCAGTTCTTTATCGCCCCCGGTTTTCTTCAGGGTCTGAAGAATGGCCAGGCGCTCGATTTCCTCCATGGAGGTGCCCACCGGGATGGTGATCTTGTCGTCCGCGGGTGAGTGGCGCCGGATTTCCCCGGGAAGGTCATCCAAACCGATCATATTGCCTTCGCACAGGGCCACGGCCCGCTCCACCACGTTCTGCAGCTCCCGGACGTTCCCCGGCCAGGAGTAGTTCTTGAGCGCGGCCAGGGCCTCCTGGCTGAAACCCATGGCCAGGCGGTTGTTCTCCAGGCAGAATTTGTCCAGAAAGTGCAAGGCCAACAGGGAAATGTCCTCTTTGCGCTCCCGGAGCGGCGGCAGGGGGATGTGAATGACGTTCAGGCGGTAGAAGAGGTCCTTGCGGAAGCGGCCCTCGGCCACCGCGGCCTCCAGGTCCACGTTGGTGGCGGCGATGACCCGCACGTCCACCTTCAGGGTCTGGGTGCCCCCTACCCTCTCGAACTCCCCTTCCTGGAGGACCCGCAGCAGCTTCACCTGGGTGGCCGGGGGCATTTCGCTGATTTCATCCAAAAAAATGGTGCCGCCGTCCGCCAGTTCGAACCTGCCCTTGCGCTGCTGGGTGGCGCCGGTGAAAGACCCTTTTTCGTGGCCGAAGAGCTCGGATTCGATGAGCCCTTCGGGCAAGGCCCCGCAGTTGAGCTTCACCAGGGGTTTGGTGCGCCGGGGGCTCTGGTGGTGGATGGCTTCGGCCACCAGTTCCTTGCCCACCCCGCTTTCGCCGGAGAGCAGCACCGTGCTTTTCATGGGGGCCACCTGGTTCACCAGGTGCAAAACTTTCAGGAGCGCGGACCCCCGGCCGATGAGGCGGCCCGTGGGGCCCCGGTCCTGGAGGGCCTCCCGCAGGCGCTGGTTCTCGACGATCAGCTTTTGGGTCTCCAGGGCCTTGGTCACCACCTTCCGCAGTTCGTGCATGCGGAAATCCTTGGTGATGAAATCGTAAATGCCCCGTTTGATCGCGGACACCGCTTCATCCACGGTGGCATGCCCGGAGATCATGATGGCGATGGCCTCGGGCCTGAGGATGCGCAAGGCCCCGAACAGTTCGGTGCCCTCCATGTCCGGGAGCTTCAGGTCGATGATGGCCAGGTCCACGGCGTGCCGGCGCACCTCATCCAGGGCCGCGACCCCGGTGCCCGCGGTGTGCAGCTCATGGCCCATCTTTTTCAGCCCGGATTCTAGGGCCTCCCGGGTGGGGGCGTCGTCGTCGACTACTAAGATAACGCTCATAGAGGCAGTTTTTGATTTTTAGTTTTTAGTTTATCGAATTATCGGTGATTACTTTTATACATCAAAAAAAATAATAAAGAAAATAACTTATTATTATAACAAGTTATTCTCCTTATTTCTTTTACTAAAAACTAAAAACCAAAAACTAAAAACCGTCTTTAAAGGCTGTCCAGCCACCCCAAAATCACCCTGTTCACCTCATCCAAGGTCTCCGGGGCCATATGCCCTCCCGGGGGCTCATAGGAATGGCCCAATCCCGGGAGCACGTGCAGGGTGCTGCTCACCGGCATCTGGCTCAGGACCGGTCCCAGGCGGTCGAAATTGCAGAAGGGGTCCCGGCCCCCCTGGATGAACAAAGCCGGGCAGGGCAACTGGTAAAGGGACTGATCCCGAAGCTTTTCCGGCTTGCCCGGCGCGTGCAGGGGATACCCGAGAAAGACCAACCCGCTGGCGCCCACGTCCTGGGCCACTATCTGGGCCGCGATTCTGGCGCCCATGGATTTCCCCCCTAAAAACATCTCCAGTCCTTTGAACTCCTCCATCTCCCCCACGTACTCCACCACCAAGCGGAAGGCGCCTTCCAGGACCGGGTCCGGGTCCGGGTGTTTCCGGCCCTCTTCCTTGTAAGGGAAATTGAAGCGCACGGTCACCACCCCTTCCCGGGCCAACCGCGCGTGTACTCCGGTGATGAGAGGATTGTCCATATCGTTGTTGGCCCCGTGGCCCAGGACCAGGATGGCGTCCAGAGTGGCGCTCTTGGGCACCCCCAGCACCGCGCTGATCTTTTGGTCCGGACCCACGCTCAGGGTCAGCGGTCGTAGTTCCATAATATTCTCTCCAGGTTATCCTCAGAGTAGTTCAAAGTTCAAGGTTCAAAGTTCAAAGTTAAGACTGCAACCCTAACCTTGAACCTTGAACTTTGAACTTTGAACTTATCAATCACTTAGCTGCTCCTCCAAGGCCGGCAAATCTCCTTCATCCGCCAATATGATCAAAGGTTGTTGATCTTTCAGCCAGGCTCGCATCCCGTCGCCGTCCCGCCAGGGGACCAGGTGCTGCCAGCCCCCCAGATGCACGATCCTGCCGTGCTTCAGGGCCAGGCGCCGGAGCCGCCGGGCGACGAACAACTCCCGCCGCAGGGTTTCCGGGCTTTTCTGCCCGGCCAGGCGCCAGGGGGGATGCGCCAGGGCCAGGCGCGCCCGCTGGAATTCCCGGGCCACCAGGGCCTCTGGGGGTTCAGTGTCCTTCTCCAGCAAGGCCTCCAGATTGACAGTACTCAACAGTTCCCCGTACCTGGGCAGATGCCTCCGGGACACCGCGCCCAAATCCAGGGACAGACACCTGGCGCGGTTGCGCCGCCCATAATCCCGGGCCGCGCGGTACTCGAAAGGCAAGGCGATTTGCGCCGCGATCATGCGGATGGCCGGATGCCCCCCGGCCCCCGGCGGCAGCCCCGCAAGGGTTTCTTGTAGCCGCGCCTTCCACCTGCCCTCCCAGGCCCGGCGGTAGCGCACCGAAAAGCGGCTGATCTCCACGGTGACCACTTCGGGCCGCAGCCGTCCCAGAAGATTGGTAAGCCGCTCATAGCCCTGGGGGTCCCCATGCACCGTGCCGATTAAGATGAGTTCAAAGTTCAAAGTTCAAGGTTCAAAGTTCTTGCAGGGTGCACCCTGCGCAAGATTTACTCCTTCCCAAGCTCTGCCCTGAAAAGCTCCAAGCGGTAGTACAGGCTTTCAAGCCTGTACGGATTACTGGGACGGGCGAGACGCCCGCATATTTTACTATTTCGCCCCGCCCCTGGCATTAGCTGAAAGCTGACCGCTGCAAGCTCCCTAATCCTGCACAAACTCCCGACCTTCCTTCAGGGCCATTTCCGCCTTGGCGAGCTGTCTTCCCAAATACATGGCATGGTTCATATCTGACAATGCCATGTCCCTGGCAATCTGATGCTGTAGAGAGACCGCAGTCTTTCCCCGGTATTCCGTCAGGGTCACATCTTCGAAACGATGCTCTACCAAAATTTCCTTGTCGTCCACCGTCACTCTGAAGTAACCCATGGGGTCCAGGCGCATCTTCCATTTGCGCTTCCCAGCAACCATCAAAGCCCGGTCCAACTCCTTGGGATCAATGCTGATGGAGTGGCTAATTACCGAAATGGCTCCTTTGGCATCAGCGATGCCTGCCTCTTTGGCAACTTCTTTTTGCAAGGCCATCAGCCCATATAAGTTAAGGAGCCAGGCGTCCAGGGCGTTATGGGTCCGGAAGGTGGCGGTCAAAGTCAATCTTCCCTCAAACTTCCGAAAAAAGGCTGACACGAAGCAAGGACGGCTGCCATCACCGGTAAGGTCTTTATAGCTGTCCCACAAGGAAAAATACGCCTTGCGGTCCTCGGGATCGGCCTTAAGCCGAGCGGCTAATTCCTTAACCGCATCCAGATCGAAATGTTGCCTGAGCCGGCGGCCATAGTTGTAGGATTCATCCTTCCGCAAATCCCCTTGGAGAAATTCCAAATAATATTTGCCAACTTTTCCCGGATCAATGTTTATGGCCAAAAGCTGGTCCTGGAAACCGGGCTTATCCAGTTCAAATCCAGGCTTTTCCACGACAACTTTGACATTTTGCAGCTCCAGCCGCTCCCCTTTCTGGAGAGTCACCCTGCGGCCAAAACGGGTGATCAAAAAAACCAAATCCAGGTAAGCATCTATCGGCTTCTCCTGGACTACTTGGTGGGCCCTTGGGTTGCTGGGAAAATAGAGGGTTTCCACCTGAGGCAAAGGGGGGATTTTTTCTTCCCCCAATCTATTCATATTAGCAGCAGATTGTTCTAAGGCGAGACGATCAAGTCTATTAAAATTTGAATAAGATACTCTAATCTGGGTCAAGATTGCGGTGTCATCAGGTTTTCCCAAAATCATGTTTTTGGTTGGGTCACCAAGCCATTCTATTATGGGTTTGCTTGCAAACATTTCAGGCTGGACCAATCCGTCCATGAGGCGGCGCGTCCCAATAATCCGGTAAGGGTTTGTCACAAGACCATGTTCGGCTTGGTAATTGATATTGGCTTCTTTTATGAGTTCCAGGCCATTGCTAAAAAAGCTCTGCAACTCATGCATCGAACCCGAGCGATCATGCCCGCAAATCCAGAGCCTCTGAATCTGCGGATTATACAGCAGATTCCTGAGCATCTCCCGCAACCCATTACCGTACAATGTCCCGAACACAGCGATAGGGCTTTTTTGGGGGTCTAAAAGTTCTTTGTCGGCCTGCCTGAAGCGCTCGATGACATACTCCACCTTGGACCACAGGGTCACCACCCCGATGGTCCCGCGGGGGTTGATGATCTTCAGCCGGTCGGCAAAATACAGGGGGTTGAATTCCATCGGGGCAACTATACCAAAAACCGGAGCTGAGGGCAAAGAATGTGCCAGGGAGAAATGATAATCGGGGGAGCATTGTCCTCATGCCAATTGGTCATTATAAGCATGTTTTTCGTAGGGGCGAACCTTGTGTTCGCCCCGAGCGTCTGGGGCGAACACAAGGTTCGCCCCTACATTTGACTCCTTTATGCTGCTGCATTTGTTTGCCATGTGCAAGACCACAATCACCCCGCGATTTCTAAGCTTTTGACTTAGGTCAAGGCGCTGGTAGTCCTCCCTTTGTATTATTGATAACAGGAAATAAGTTTATCGGGAGAAATTATGGCACGCCCTCCCCGAGGGTTCTGGCTCTGGCGCCTGTCGGGACATCCCCCCGGCCATCCGGAACCGGACTGGAAAAGCCGCTTCACTGATCTTATCATTAGTGTGGCATCACAAGGCCGCAATTTGAGACCTCTGCGAAAGTCACTTTTTTGTCATCCTGAACGGAGCAAAGCGGAGTGAAGGATCTGGTCTCTTGGCGAAAGTATATCCAATCTGCTTGTACTCATCGGTTCTCCCGGGAAAAGCCTTGCCGCCAAAAGCGAGATTCTTCGGTCGCTTCGCTTCCTCAGAATGACAAGTAAGGGGTTCGCAGAGGCCTCAATCTGGAGATAGCACCAGGGGGGATTACGAGGAGGCTTTCATGACCATGGGAAGACGCGACTTCATTAAAATGTGCCTGGCGGCCGGGGCCTGCGCCGCGCTCGAATTAAAATTCCTCCGCTATGTGGGAGAAGCCGCCGCCTCGCCGGAAGAAGCCCTGGGCAAAGCCATCCGCTCCACCTGCTCCCCCAACTGCACCGGCGCCTGCGGTTTCATGGCCCAGGTGATTGATGGCCGCATCACCACCCTGATCCAGAGCGCCGATTATCCGGAGCCGGAATACAACCCCCGGGGCTGCCTCCGGGGCCTGTCCATGATGAATCTCATCTATGGCAAGGACCGGCTGCAGTATCCCCTGATCCGCACCGGCGAACGGGGCAACGGCGAATTCCGCAAGGCCACCTGGGACGAAGCCCTGGATTATACCGCCAAAATACTCAAAGTGATCATACAGAAGTATGGTCCCGAGGCGGTGGCCCTAACCATCCAGGTGCCGGGGACCGGCTACGTCCACCAGGGTGCGTTCGTGCGGCTGGCGGCCCTGGCGAACTGGACCATCCATCACGGTTACGATCAGAACGGCGACCTCCCCATGTTCTGGCCCATGACCTTCGGGGTCCAGACCGAGGAGCTGGAATCCCTGGAATGGCCCAACGCCCGCTACACCATGGTCTTCGGTTCCAATATCATCCAAACCCGCCTCCCTGATGCCCAACACCTGCTCAAGGCCAAGAAAAACGGCAAGCTGGTGGTCTTTGACCCCGACTACTGCTCCACTTCGGCCAAGGCGGACGAATGGGTCTCTTTAAAGCTGGATACCGACGTGGCCATGGGCCTAGGGCTGGCCAAGGTCATCATCGACCGGAACCTCCATGACCGGGAATTCCTGCGGGACTTCACCGACATGCCCGTTTTGGTGCGCAAGGACAACGGCAAGCGCCTCCTGGCCGGGGAGGTGAAGACCCTGGCTGCGGACGCGGCCAACCGGAAGATCCCCGAATACCGGCAGCTCTTTGTCGTCCATACCCCGGCCACCGGCTTCTCCATCCTCAATCCCGAAAGTCTGCAACCCACCGGGGCCGACCTGGAGGGGGAATACACGGTGGAGTTGATGGACGGCAGCCAGGTCCAGGTGCGCACCGTCTTTAGCCAACTCAAAGACGTCTTGAAAGATTATAGTCTGGACCAGGTTGCTGCCATTACCGATGTTTCCGCGGACCAGATCGAACGCATCGCCATCGAGGCCGCAAGCAACAAGCCGGTGCACGTCATCTACGGCGCCAGCAATTATCAGTGGTACCACGGCGACCTCGAGGGCCGGGCCTTAAGCCTCATCCCGGTCCTCACCGGCAGCATCGGCGTCAGCGGCGGCGGCATCTCCACCTACGCCGGCCAATACCGCATCCGCTTCGATCTCAGCCAGTGGTGGACTCCCAAGGAAGGAAAACTCAATTGGGTGCCCTACCTCTATTTTCTCCAGGGAGGCGGCAAGCGGTATCCGGGCAAGGGGATCAAAGCCATGATCGGCGGCTGGGGCAATCCCTTCGACCAGCACAACATGGCCAACCGCTTGAAAGAGAGGTCGGCATCCGGCGATATCGAGTTCGTGGTCACCTTCGATTTTCAGATGACCACTTCCTGCCAATGGTCCGACGGCGTCTTTCCCGGGTGGGGCGAAGACCGGGGCAATGGAACTCTCCAGGCCTTGCAAGCCGAATATGTGCGGCTGTTCATCAATGACCTGCCGGAGGTTCCCTGTCCCCTTACGGCTCCGTGTATCTGGAAGGGACCCTGATGGGGGAATCCACCGTCAGGCTGCGGCATCTCTATGTGCGCTACGGCTGTGAGACGGACGAGATGGCGGATCACCTCGCCGTGGAGCTGGAGTTTCTGGCGCTGCTGGCGACTATGAAGGCAGACGGCCCCGTTCAGGAAGACTATCGATTCGTCCTGGACCATTTACATCGCTGGGCCCCGTCCTTTCTGGCCAAGGTGGAGGAAAACGACCGCCTCGGTTTTTACCGGGCCGTCTCCAGGTATGCGCAGAAGGTCCTGGCCGCAGGCCCCTGATCAGCTTCTCATTCGAAAAACCCAAAACTTTGGTTTTTCTGCCTCCTAACTTATTGATTTCATTAGCTCCACTCTTCGAAAACCCTTGACCAGTCAAGTGATTGAGAAGCTCGCCGAAGGATGAAACCTCGCCGGTGGGGAGCCAGATGGTTTCGACCAGCTCCAGGGCTCCCTAGTCGTCAAGCCGGAAATGACCGAAACGGCTGTTGGTGGCGCCGATATCTGCGGTAAGGAGATTTTGCATAGGAGAAATCCGTTGTTGACCTTTCCCATTCAATTAAAATAATAATAAACATCCATCTGTGGTTGTCCACGGGATCACAGCGTAATCAATGAAGGGATTGCGGGGCGGCTGAGTAGACGGGTCCCAAACCGCCAAAGCAATAACACTGGGGCCCTCATCCCGAACTGGGTGGGGACGGAGCAGCGGCGCGATTTCGAATGCGACGGGAAATATCTGACATTGAAAGGTCCCCTGGTCCTCGGCGGCGCCCAAGGGGTGGTCAGCCTGGTCTGGGAGCGCCTGCCCTGAGGCGCAAACGGCAATTCCCATGCATTGCCGCAGCAGCAAGAGGAGTTCGACATGCATAATACCGCTTTCACATTCAAAGGTAACAAATTCTCCGCCCAGCGCGCTGATATCTTATGTTTGCTTTGCCGAAAACCGAAAACTGAAAACCGAAAACCGTATAAGAGAGTCCTGGCGGTGGCGGTCATGTTCCTGGTGTCGGTGGTCCTGACCAAGGGGGGAACCGGCGTCTCCTCTGCGGCGGGCAGGAAAGAGGCCTCAAAAACGACATCGGTGCCAAGCGAGGAGCCGAAGAAGGTCTTCGATGCCCACGAAGCCTACGTCCGCTACCACTTTAAAGACCCGGATATGGATTTCACCTTCGGCTCACTCGCTCTCGGGGCCACGGTGAACCACGGCTGCGAGATCGGCGAGGCCTTCGCCACCGCCGCCCGCATCAAGGACGGCGACGCGGCCAGCTGGCAGGAGGAGTGGGCCAAGACGGCGCGCCTCGTCGAAGCCCGGGGCGAGCAATCCCTGGCCGGCGGCCACCGAGTTAGTGCCCGGGATCAGTTGCAGCGCGCCTCCTACTACTTTCGCCTGGCGCTTCTGGCGATGCTGCCCGCTGATCCCCGCCTTAAGGAATACGCCCGGAAGAGCCGCAGCCTCCTGAAAAAGGCCGGAGAGCTGTTTGCCCCGCCCCTGGAATACTTCGAGATTCCCTTTGAGTCCAGGGTGCTCCCGGGATTCTTCCGGAAGGCCGCGGCCGGGGGTAAACCCGCGAAGACCCTGATCATGATCGGCGGCGGCGAGACCTTCGCCGAGGATCTCTTCTTCTACATCGGCCCCCAGACCCATGACCGGGGCTACAACTTCCTGACCGTGGATCTGCCGGGGCAGGGGCTCCTGCCCCTGGAGGGGAAATGCTTCCGCCCGGACATGCAGGTCCCCCTGAAAGCGGTGGTGGACTACGCGCTCGGCCGTCCCGAGGTGGACCCCCGGCGGCTGGCGGTTTACGGCTATAGCGGCGGCGGCGGCTTCGTGCCCCAGGCCGCCATGCACGACCCGCGGATCAAGGCGATAGTTATGAATGCCTGCGTCGTGGACGCCCGCCCCCTGTTCGCCACCATGCCGGCAGTCACGGCAACCCGGAAGGAAATCGCTTCCTGGTCATCCTTTCATGGCAACACCGTCAAACTGGTCTGCTGGCGCTGGGGCGTGCCCCTGGACCAGCCTGCCCGTCTGGTGGAGGCCAATGAAGGGTTCCGCTTCGACCCGGCCAAAGTACAGGTCCCGGCCCTGATCATCGTCGGGGAGGGCGAGTATCAGAGCGAGGAGGTCAAACGGCAGCAACAGCTCTGTCTGGATAACCTTCCGAACCCCAGGAAGAAGCTGGTGGTCACGCCGGCGAACGAAGGGGCCGCCAATCACTGCGTCATGGAGAACCGCAGCCTGATGAGCCAGGTGGTGTTTGATTGGCTGGATGAGGTTTTTGCGGCAGCGCAGCCGAAACATCCGTAAAACGCACCCTACGAAAGACATTTTCCGAGCAGAGATTATTTATGCAAAATCTGGCTGAGACCCAAGAAGCTCCGCGGCTCCGGGAGGCCCGGGAGCACCAGGTTCCCTGGCTGAAATGGGAGCCTATCTTCAATATCAGAGGATTCTCCTGGCGAACGGCAGCTTGCGGGTGAGGTGAGCGCCGCCGAAGCACGCTGCCAGCGCCACCGGCGCGACCAGTACGAACTTGGCGAGGGGGTGAAGGGCAGAGCCTTGAATGCCCAACGCCAGCATGACGATTACCAGGGGATGAATGATATATACCGTGTACGAGTCAGAGGCGGCGGCCTCCCAAAAACTGCTCCGGTGGTTGAAGCGCTTGCCGAACCGGTTAAGTAACAGGACGACGATCCCCACGGCGAAAGTTTGCTCGCACATGGCGAATACGAAGGACCTCCAGTTAAGGCCGCCAGGGGGGGACGGGTCTAGGGGTTGATTCACCCCGAACCACACGAATGCTCCCAAGACTGCCAGCGGCGTCGCCCAGCGCCAGAAGCGAACGAGACGGGGTGACAAGTCTCCCCGCCAGCCCCGTTCCCCGGCGAGGATGCCAACGGCGAAGAAGGCAAGATATTGGGGCTCATGTGCAGGCATCAGGTGCAGGCCCGGGGTCCAGTAGCCAATCGGGAATTTAATCCGAACCAGGAACGAAATAACGCCGAGGGCGATGGCGACCACAACCGTCGCTTCGATCCCCGGTCCTGCCGCGGGCCCATTGCGGACTTCCATCTGGCGGAAACGTTGTACACCCGCGAAGGCCAGGGTGAGAAGCAAAAGATTTAGCACAAACCACATTGGGCCGACGCCCAGCATACTGCCATAGTGCCGCAGCAGAAGCTCCACGTATGAGCCCTCAAACCTGTTTAAGTGCACTATTGCCACGACCACCGGGTTGAGAACCAACGTGTAGAAAAGCAGTGGGATACCAAGACGCAGGATTCGATCCCCGAGGAAGCGATTGAGTCCCTTACGTGCAAGTGAGGTAGGTGTGAAATAGCCGGCGATCAGGAAGAAGAAGCCCATGAAAAAGGCTTGGGTGATCGCCGTGAAGACCGTGAGCACAAGTGTTGCGAGCTTACTTGTCTGCGGATCCCTGTAGTACCAGTCGCCCACTGCGCCATAGGTGACCGCTAAGTGCACCAAGACCACGAGACAGGTGAGAAGCACCCGCAGGTTATCGATGTAGTAGGCGCGCGACGGCTTTTCGGACATGTTTTCTCTTACTCTCTTGGGTAGGACGTTTTTCCCTTCTGACGGCGTAAAGCGCAGCTTTCGTAACTTTGTCCTTAGGAACATATTATTATAGGATAATCTCGTTCGAAACTCTAGAATTTGTCGAGGAGAAGATCAGGGGTATGTTTCGCTAGCTGCCAGATCTTCGCGCCTTCATGAAAAATGACAACTATTTTATAAGGTTATCCTATCTGCAACTCAGACTCTCAGAGCATTTAAATTTTACTCATAAGGTCAGATTTATTCTGCTCTGGATTTAATGATTGTCAGCTTATAGTTTTGTCATTACAGTGAAACCTTGACTATCTGATGGAACTCTGAATTTTTCCAGACCTAATCTATGACGCAAAATCTGTCTGACACCCAAGAAGAACACCGCCTCCAGGAAGCCCGGGAGCGCCAGGTTCCCTGGCTGAAATGGGGGCCGTACTTAAGCGAGCGCCAGTGGGGCACGGTGCGGGAGGATTACAGCGTGGGCGGCGATGCCTGGGATTACTTTACCCATGACCAGGCCCGGTCCCGGGCTTATCGCTGGGGGGAGGACGGCCTGGCCGGGGTCTCCGATGAGAAGCAGCGCCTCTGCTTCGCCCTGGCCCTGTGGAACGGCCGGGACCCGATCCTGAAAGAGCGGCTCTTCGGGGTGACCAACTCTGAGGGCAATCACGGCGAGGACGTCAAGGAATACTATTTCTACCTGGACAGCACGCCGACCCACTCCTACATGAAGTTCCTCTATAAGTATCCCCAAAGGGCTTACCCTTACGATGATCTGGTACTGACCAACCGGCAGCGCACCCGGGATGAATATGAATATGAACTCCTGGATACCGGCGTCTTCGACGACGACCGGTATTTTGATGTCTTTGTGGAATACGCCAAGTCCGCGCCCGAAGATATCCTGATGCGCCTTACCGTATGCAACCGCGGCCCGGAAGCGGCAGTGCTCCATCTGCTGCCCACCCTCTGGTTCCGGAATACCTGGTCCGGCGCCCACAGCGCGGCCAAACCGGCCCTGCGGCAACTCCCAGGCTCGCCCGGCCTAAAGGTGGTGGCCGCGGCGCATCCAGCTATGGGGGAACTTTTTCTCTACTTCGAGGGGGAAGCCCCCCTGCTCTTCACGGAAAATGAGACCAATAACGCCCGTATCTTCGGCACCCCGAACCCCCAGCCCTATGTGAAGGACGCGTTCCACAACTACCTGATCCACGGCCAAACCCCGGCGGTCAACCCGAACCAGATCGGCACCAAGGCGGCCGCCCTCTACCGCCTCGAAGTGCCCGCCGGGGCAGAGGCGGTGCTGCGCCTGCGGCTCAATGAGATCGCCCCGGAAACTCTGGCGGCGGCGGACGGCCCTTTCGGCAAAGGCTTCGACGACATCATGGAGGCCCGCCGGCAGGAGGCGGACGCGTTTTACACCGCCATCACCCCGCTCGGGGTGGGAGAGGACGCCGCCCGGGTGATGCGCCAGGCCCTGGCGGGGATGCTGTGGTCCAAGCAGTACTATTATTTCGACGCCATTACCTGGCTGGGCGAGCACGGAGCCCATCCCCTGAAGAAGCACAGCCACCGCGTCCGCAACCAGGAATGGTTCCACATGGTGAATGACGAAATCATCTCCATGCCGGACAAATGGGAATACCCCTGGTACGCCGCCTGGGACCTGGCATTTCAAAGCATTCCCCTGGCCCTGGTGGATATTGATTTTGCCAAGAAACAGCTCGATCTCATGCTCCGGGAGTTTTATATTCACCCCAGCGGCCAACTTCCCGCGTATGAGTGGAATTTCAGCGATGTGAATCCGCCGGTGCACGCCTGGGCGGCGCTCTTAATCTATAAATCCGAAAAAGTCCTGCAGGGTACAGGGGATATCCAGTTTCTCAAACATGTTTTCGGCAAATTGATGCTGAACTTCACCTGGTGGGTGAACCGCAAGGACCGTTTCGGCAAGAATGTCTTTGAGGGCGGTTTCCTGGGACTGGACAATATCGGTGTGTTTGACCGCAGCGCCGCGCTCCCCACCGGCGGGCACCTGGAGCAGGCCGACGGCACCGCGTGGATGGCTTTTTATTGCCAGGGCATGTTGGACATCGCCCTGGAGCTGGCCCCGTTTGATCCGGTTTATATCAATCTGGCGGTGAAATTCCTGGAACACTTCCTCTGGATCGCTGCGGCCATCAACCGCATGGGGGGAAAGCACGAGGGTCTGTGGGATGAGGAAGACGGCTTCTACTACGACCTGCTCCGTTACCCGGACGGCACCTCCACCCGCTTGAAAGTGCGTTCCGTGGTGGGCCTGCTGCCGTTATGCGCCACGGTGGTCTTTGAAAAGTCCCAGCGGGAACTGGTGCCGCAATTGGCGGACGGCATCCGGGAGCGGCTCGAGCGCCTGCCGGAGCTGTTGGCAGCCATCCACCCCATAGGTCCGGAACATCGAGGGGTGGCCGAGCGGGGCATCCTGGCCCTGGTGACCCCGGACAAGTTGCGCCTTATTTTGGCCAAGATGCTGGATGAAAAGGAATTTTTGAGCCCTTACGGCATCCGCTCCCTGTCCCGCTATCACGCCGAGCACCCCTATATTCTTACCGTACACGGCGAAGAGTACCGGGTGGACTATACCCCGGCGGAGTCGAGTTCGGGCATGTTCGGGGGCAACTCCAATTGGCGGGGGCCCATCTGGTTCCCCATAAATTCCCTGATCATCCGGGCCCTGCTGATGTTCTACCTCTATTACGGCGACAATTTTAAGGTGGAGTGCCCCACCGGCTCCGGCAACCTGATGAATCTGTTGGAAGTAACCCAGGAGCTGGCCGGCCGTCTCACCCGCATCTTTCTCCGGGATGAGCACGGCCGGCGCCCGGTCTTTGGGGGCGCGGCCAAATTCCAGAACGATCCCCATTGGCGGGATCACCTGCTGTTTTACGAGTACTTCCACGGTGACAACGGCGCCGGGCTGGGCGCCAGCCACCAAACGGGCTGGACCGGCTTCATCGCCAAACAGATCCAGTTTTTCGGGCTCTTAGACCCCACCTTCCTGGCCCGGGGCCGCTCCACCGGCATCTTCTATCCGGAGTCGACATGATTTTGCCAAAAGGCGCTAGCCCCCACCAAAACCACCATTCATTATCAGATCATATTTGGATTTTTTACCGGACCGAGGATATGTATAAATAGATTATTTAATAATGGATTATAAAATAAGATTGAAAATTATCGTTTAAACTTTTTGAAAAATTAATTGACTTTTGCATTATTTGGGTTCTTAATTTTCATACTTTGTAAACGAGAATCCTCGTTTACCGAATTTTGTGGGGATGGGTAGATGTTGCGCCGTTTCCAGCTAATTCAAAGAGTCGGTTGTTTTATAAACTCGCATCCAGCAAGTGTCCAATTTGAACCACTGTCCTTTGTTTATGGCGAAAATTGCTACGGCAAGTCAACTTTGTGTGACATCATCCGCTCGATTGCCGAGAATAATGCAGAATATGTGACGCATCGTAAAAGTATACCAAATCCTGATAATTCTGCTCAACGGGTTCAGCTTTCTGTTATGGTTCCTGGACAGGCAAATGAACAGGCAATCTTGTTTTCACAAAACGGGTGGGCACCATGTCTCCCACCCGAACTCCGCATCTTTGTTTTTGACACAGACTTCATACATCGAAATGTCTTCACTGGATTGTCGATCGAAAGGCAAAATCAAGAGAACATAACGCAATTCGTTCTTGACGAAGGCAGTGTGCGTACCGCAGAGAGGATTGCTCAGCAAAATTCCAGACTCCGAGCCCTTAACAAAACACTCCGTGAACTCGAATCTACGGCATTCGAAGGTTTGCGTGATATCATTTCCTTTATTCAACTGCAAATAACTAAAACACCCGAAGAAATACAAAGAGATATCGTCGATCTCAATGCAGAACTAAAGTCTCAAAGGAATCTAGCGCAGAACTTGGATCAGGCTTTGATCCGAGCGGTGCCCGATCCAATAGGTATGGCCACGAATATAGAGGATTTTGTAAAAGAAGTTAATACTACCCTTCAAGCTTCCATTCAGCAAGCGCATGAAGAGGCTAGTATAAGAGTTCGAGAACATATTCAGTTGAGGACCCAAGCCAACCAAACGACCGAGACATGGATTCAAAGTGGTATTGGCCAAGTCAAAGAAGACAGTTGTCCTTTTTGTGGGCAAAAGCTAAGTGCTGGTGCTTTAAGGCTTTTTGCAGATTATAAGGAGTTCTTCGACGACGCATTCGATAGGTTAGTCAATTCTACCACTCGTTCACTCAAAGTTCACGAGGAAACTTTTCGGGCCTTAAGCCTCTCTTATATTCTAGAAAGAATAGCTCTTAACACTAATGCATATATTAAATACCCAGAGTTGATCCGGGAGGAATCTTACAGAAATCAGGTTCAAGATTCTGATTCCATTGCAGCCGAATTGCGTTCGGCTCTTGACAAATGGTTAAATGAATATCGGGAAGCTGGGACTGATCTCGCTTCAAAATTTGAGCAAAAGCGTCAAGCTTTGCACTTGGCTATAGATTCTTGGGAGTGTCTTAAAGCCATAGAAGCTTATGACGAACTGCGCAGCATTGCCTCGCGCTATGATGAACGAGTCAGCGAATTGGCTAAAAGAATCAAGGAATTCAAGGAGGGTCTAAATATTGCCCAAATCGATAATCAAATCAGCGAAATAGAAAGACAATTGTCTGAGAGTAGGTTGAGTCTTCGTCGGGCACATAGCGATACAGCATGTGAAAAATATCTTCTCACGAGTACGGAAAAACAGGAGATCGATGCCGAGATCCAAACTCTGAATGAGCAGCTTGGGAATGAACAAAATATTTTTATAGAACAATACTTTAATGAGATTAACACTATCTTCGCACAACTAGGTAGCCAGCAGTTCACAATCTCCAAAAGGATTAGTCATCGTGGAAACATGCCAACGATACAGCTCGTTGCAAGTTTTGCTGGTAGTGAAATTACGCCCGAAAGAATAAAATCATTCTTTAGCGAGTCCGATAGAAGGGCGCTTGCCCTGTCCGTTTTCTGGTCCAAAGTTCAAATCCTTTTAGACCAAGAGAAAAAACAGACAATCCTTGTTCTTGATGATCCTGTGACTAGCTTTGATGATGGTCGTATTGATCGCACCATTCGCTTGTTGGAAAAGGAGAGACCAAAGTTTCGCCAAATGATAATCTTGTCTCATTATACTAGATACCTAAAAGCATTTTTTGATCGCTCTAGTACAAATATAACAGGAACACAGCTTATCAAAATCGAACAAGACACAATCGGCTCTCAACTCCGTTCCTGTACCCCCACTGACTTCATTGAGTCGCCCCATGAACGAATGTATCGTCACATAGACGGTTTTATCGGAAGGAGGCATATGGAGGATATCTCTCGCGACCTCCGAGTCTTTCTTGAAACAGAAGTAAGATCACGTTTTTTGCATCAGATATGCGCCAATAGTATGGAATCACTCCAATTTGGTGAACTCCTTGATAATCTCCTGAGACTTGGTGCTGTAACACCGGCACAACGGGCTGAAATCGAGCAATTCCGACTTTCCCTAAACCCTGAACACCATACTTGGATGGAACGCTCACAGGAAGAAAAGATCGCGCTATCGGCGGATGTTATCAGGTATATCTATGAGGAACTTTGAAGTTCAAATGACAGGCCCATGCTGACTCGCCATACCGATGATTCTTTCCGGTAAGCCACTTATCCAGAACATTTTAGCAATGCAAACTCACTGATATATTTGCGCAATTTAATAAAATAAATTGATAATCTAAATAATTATCATATCTGCACCTCTCGCCCAACCAGATGGTAAATTTTGGCCTTCAAGGTCAAATCTTGGTCACCACCCCTCAGGCTACCTGGAAAAAGTGAAACCCCCAGCCCTCCAGGTCCACGAATAAACCGGGCTGGCACAGGTCCTGTCCTTCGCGTTCGAAAATCTCCCTGGTGAAGGCCTCGGTGAGCCGCCAGGCGCGGCCGGGCAGGTCCTCCCAGGGGAGGGGAATCAGGGCCTGGGAGCGGTGGCCGGAGAGATTGACGATGATGAGGCGGCGTTCCTCCCCGAGGCGCCAGGTCCAGGCCGTCAGGTTCAGATAGCTCCGGTTGTCCGGCCAACCGTACCCCTCGCAGAGACGCCATGCACCTTCCTTGAACACCGGCTGGGCCACCGCGGCCAGCAGGGTAATATAAAATTTTTGTAAGTCCGCATCCACCGGCTCAGGGGGCCGACGGTTGAGAAACACGGGCAACCTGATCCGGCGGCCCTCGAACTGCCCCTCGTGAAAGAGCCGGGCCCCGGGCAGGGTGGCGATGGTGACGGCCGCGGCCCAGGCTTGCCGGTCATTGAAAACGGCCGCGGCCCGGGGTTCGTCATGGTTCTCGAGGAAGCGCACCAGCCTTTCCTGGTAACTCAGATCGGCCCGCAGATGCTGCCGCACGGACTCGGCGTTTCCCTCCCGCAAACGGTCGTACAGGCGCTTGTCGTAACAGTAGTCGAAGCCCTGCTGCAGCAGCTCCCATTCCAGGTCCCAGTAAGCCTCGGCGATCAATAAGAACTCCGGATATTTCGCCTTAACCGCGGGAATCACCTCATCCCAGAATTCCCGGGCCGGGATGACGCCCGCCCGCTCGCCCCAGGTCTGCCGAAAGATGCGATTAATCAGGAGCATGGCCATGTCGCCGCGCACCCCGTCGCACTGGCCGGCTAGCGAGATGAGGGTATCACTGAGGGCCTGGCGGTAGCCGGGGGAGAAGGCGTCCACCTGCACGACGTCCGGCCAGGGCGGGAAATAAGGGTCCCGGCCCTGGGCCAGAATGCGGTCTCCCATTTGCAGAAACGCTTGGGGGGAATTTATCAAATCCTCAGGCGTGCCCTGGATGAAATAGTCCGGGTGGTCCTGAACCCAAGGGTGGTCCGGGGCCACGTGGTTGGGCACCAGGTCCAGGATTAACCGGGCGCCGCGCCGCGCCAGCTGCTGGCGGGCCCGTGCCAGCCCCTCCGCCCCCCCCAGATGGGCGTCCACCCGGTAGCCGCGGACGCAGTAGGGGGAACCCAACATATCGTCCAGGGTAAGATCGGGCAAGGCTTCCCGGCAGGACTCCAAGAGATTCTCATTATTGATGGCGATCTCACGTCCCCTGGCGCTCCGCTCCCAGACTCCCATCAACCAGACGGCATCGGGAGACCAGGCGGTGATCGCGTCCCATTCCGCGTCCGGGACGTTGGCCAGGCTGATCGGAGTCCGATAACGACGACATAATTCGTTCAACCAGACCCAGGTGTTGATTTCGTAAATCACGGGATGCTCCCACCTAATGCTCCCACTGAATTAATAAAGGGCTAGGCCTACTGACCTAACCCCTTGAATTTACTGGCGGGGACGACGAGACTCGAACTCGCGACCTCCGGCGTGACAGGCCGGCGTTCTAACCAACTGAACTACGCCCCCGGATTAAGAGTTCCGAGTTCCACGTTTAAAGATACACCGCGGGGCCGGGCTTGGCAACAGAAAGAATGCCTGGTTTGCCCGGTAAAGTGGAATATCTTTTGCCGCCTGGAATAGACGGGAATGCCTTCCCTGTCGCTGGAAAGGCCGAAGCGTTTTCCTCGCTCCTGCAAACCGATCCGGAAGTTCTCCCGGTTTCGGCGAACCTTTCCGGGCACGGAAGAAATTATATGGGAGAGGAGGTTACCGGCGCAACCTTTTTCTTAAAAGCCTTAACTCCAGTTGGGGTTTGGGGCGTTTTAACCTTGAGGTTTCAAAAATAGCATCACCCGGCAATTGACGCTCTAATCGATTCTCGTCATTTCCCGCTAAATCCCTTATAATTGGCTGGTCGACTAAATGAGGGAGCTCTCATGGCTGATCTCTTTGAATTTGCAGATGAATTGGGGCCGGCGAAGATCATTCATGTATATGAACCTGCCCATAATCTGAAAGCGGTGCTGGTGGTGGACAACGTGGCCGCGGGGCCGGCCATCGGCGGCGTGCGCATGGCTCCGGACGTCACCACCGAGGAGTGCATCCGCCTGGCCCGGGCCATGACCTTGAAGAATGCGGCCGCGGGTTTGCCCCATGGGGGCGCCAAGGTGGTGCTCTACGGCGACCCCAATATGCCCAAACCCGATAAAGAGCGCCTGATTCGGCTTCTGGCCTGTTCTTTAAGGGATGAGCGGGAGTATATTTTCGGACCGGACATGGGCACGGACGAGATGTGCATGTCCTGGGTCAACGACGAAATCGGCCGGGCCGCGGGACTGCCCGCGGAAATCGGCGGCATCCCCCTGGATGAAATCGGCGCCACCGGTTGGGGTTTATGCCAGGCCACGGACGTTGCCCTGCAATTATGCGGCTATTTCTGTGACTTCAAGATGGAAAAGGCCAGGATCGTGGTGCAGGGTTTCGGCGCGGTGGGCAAGCACGCCGCCCGCTTCCTGGCGGCGCGCCAGGGCATTCTGGTGGGCGCCGCGGACTCCCGGGGAGCGATCTATCATTCCGCCGGTCTGGATATCGACAAACTTCTAAAAGTGAAAGAGGCCGGCGGCAGCGTCACTGATTATCCCCGGTGCCAGAAATTTGAGCGGGACACGGTAATCGACTTCGAGTGCGACATCTGGATTCCCGCGGCCCGCCCCGATGTCTTGACCGAGGATAACGTGCACCGTCTCCAGGCCAAGCTGGTGGTCCAGGGGGCCAACATCCCCGTGACTTACGGGGCCGAAAAATACCTCCATGAAAAAGGGGTCGTTTGCGTCCCGGATTTTATCGCCAATTCTGGGGGCGTGATCTGCGCGGCCATGGAATACCAGGGCGCGACCCAGGCCGCGGTCTTTGAGACCATTGCCGAAAAAGTGCGTTATAATACCAAACTGGTGCTGGAAGAATCCAAGACCCAAAAGATCATGCCCCGGGACGCGGCCCTGAACCTGGCCGTGCAAAGGGTAAAGAAAGCCATGGCCACCAGGCGCTGGGGGATTTTTTAACCGGCTCTATCAAATTAGAGGACGCGCCATGTATCGCCTCCGCTTTCACGGCCGCGGCGGCCAGGGCATGAAGACCGCCAGCCGCATTTTGGGTACGGCCTTTTTCCTCGCCGGCTTTGAGGTGCAGGACGCCCCCCGCTACGGCGCGGAGCGCCGGGGCGCGCCCATCTTCGCCTACGTCCGGGCGGACAGCCGCGCCATCAATGAACGGGGCGTCATCCGCCGGCCGGACCTGGTGATCGTTGCGGATGAGACCCTGGTGTCGATCCCCGCAGCCGGGGTGTTGGAAGGGATCACCCCCCGGACGGTGCTGCTCATCAGCAGCGCGGAAGAACCCGAAGCCTGGCGGGAAAAGCTCCGCCTAGCCAATCCGGTGCTCACTCTGCCCCGGGCCGGGGCCCTCGCCGCTCCTCTCGAACCGCGGTTCATCGGCGCGGCCTGCGCCGGGGCCGCAGCCCGGCTGGTGGGCGTTATCCCCCGGGAATGTCTGGCCCGGGCCGTCCGTGACGAACTGGCCCACCTGGGAGAAGCGGTAGTGGCCAAGAATCTGGACGCGGCCCTGGGGGCCTATGATCTCCTGGCGGCGCACGCGGGGTGCGTCAACGAGGCCCCGGAGACTCCTGCCGACACCTTTGATAAGCCCCGTTGGATCGACCTGCCCTTTGACGACGCCGGCCTTTCCGCGCCGGATATCTTCGCGCCCGCCACCACGGAAAAGGTGCCCACCGGCCTGTGGCGCACCGTGCGGCCGGTGATCGACTATGAGCATTGCCATCGTTGCGTGCAGATCTGCAGCACCCTGTGCCCGGACAGCACCATCAGCGTCAATGCAGAAGGCTTCCCGGTGATCGACTACGAGCATTGCAAGGGCTGCCTCATCTGTATGGCAAACTGCCCTCGCCACGCCATCCGGGCCGTCCCGGAGGAGGAGGCGGGGAAAGAAGTGAGCAGTAAGCAGTAAGCAGTAAGCAGTTGAACATGAGCCTTTGGCTCACCCATAAACCCTAAAAAGTTCGTAGGGCGGGCGTCTCGCCCGTCCTGGTAATCCGTACAGGCTTGAAAGCCTGTACTACCGCTTAGAGCTTTTCAGGGCAGTCGCTCATGAGCCATTAGCTCACCCGTAAAATATGAAAAGTCTTGTGGGGCGGGCCTCCGTGCCCGCCATAACGACGGGCGGCCAGGGACGGCCGCCCCACCAATAACTTTTCGAAGCAGTGAGCAGTTATAGCAATTGTCAAAAGCTTCTTCCCTTTATCCCCTCTCCCCCCGGGGGGGAGAGGGCTAGGGTGAGGGGGGGGAGGTGGAAAAGACCTTCAGCTATAAATACAGAATAATGACCCGATAAATATATTTTTACTGCTTACTGCTCACCGCTCACTGCTCACTAATCAAAGGGAACCTGCCATGACCCGGATGCTCTTGACCGGTAACGCCGCGGCGGCCTGGGGGGCTAGGCTCGCCGGGGTGGATTACGTGCCGGCCTTTCCCATCACCCCCCAGACGGAGATCATCGAAACCCTGGCCCACTGGGCGGACACCGGCGCGCTGGACTGCCGCCTGGTGACGCTGGAGTCCGAGCACTCCATGATGACCGCCGCGGGGGCCGCGGCCGCCACCGGGGTCCGGGTCTTCACCACCACCTCCAGCCAGGGGCTGCTCTATGCCATGGAGATGCTCTATACGACAGCGGGCTGGCGTGCGCCCTTCGTCTTGGTGAACGTCTCCCGGGGGCTGTCCGCGCCCATCACCCTGGAGCCCGACCACAACGACGTCCTCGCGGCCCGGGACACGGGCTTCCTGCAGATTCACTGCGCCACCTGCCAGGAGGTGCTGGACAGCGTGCTCCTGGCCTTCCGCCTGGCCGAAGATAAGCGGGTGCGCCTGCCGGTGATCGTCAATATGGACGGCTTTTACCTCTCCTTCACCCGGGAGCCGGTGGAGCTGCCCGACGCGGACCTGGTCCGGGACTTTGTGGGGACTTTCGAGCCCGGGAACATCAAATTCCGGGCCAGCGCGCCGGTGAGCCAGGCGGTGGCGGTGCTGGGGGGCACACCCTATTCCTATTTCCGCTACGAGATGCACCTGGCGGCCTTAAACGGCCTGGCGGTCTATGAAGAGGTGGCCGGGGAATTCGCCCGCACCTTCGGACGCCGCCAGGACGCGGTTGAGGCTTACCGGAGCGATGACGCTGAGTTCGTCTTCGTGATGCTGGGCTCCTATGCCACCAAAGCTAAAGAGGCGGTGGACCGGCTCCGGGACGCGGGACAAAAGATCGGCCTGGTGCGGCCCCGGCTGCTGCGGCCCTTCCCGGAGGCCCGGCTGCGGCAGATTCTCATGGGCAAAAAAGGCGCGGCGGTCATCGACCAGAACATCTCCCTGGGCAAAGGCGGGGTGCTCTTCGCGGAACTGGCCTCGGCCCTCTACCACCAAAAGAACATGCCTATCCTCACCAGCTTCATCGGCGGCCTGGGCGGCAGAGACCTCGCACCCGAAGAGTTCTATGAAATGGCCGCCATCACCCGCCAGGCCGCCCAAACCGGCCAGGCCCCGCCGTCGAGGCTTCTTTACACGGAGGAGGAGTTGCGGGAGGTGAGGAAATTGCAATCGGTCGCGCAGGTGGAGAGGGGGAGGTTGTCTTAACGAAGAAACAAGGTGAGGCTTCAAGGAAAATATCAAAAATTGTCATTCTGAGAGCGCGGAGTTACTGAAGAATCCCAGGGTGAGATCATGGAGCGCATCGATCATTCCGCCCAAATTTTCAAGGAGGCAAAGATGAGAGTCTTGTTGGTAACCCTTGTCGTGTTGGGGCTCCTGGCGCCTCAAGCAGCCCTGGCCACCACGCAGGTATCGGAAGTCATCATCATCGAGGGCCAGAAACATTCTTTGTCTAGCCTGCCTCTGGAGCAGTATTACAAGGCCGGCCGCTCCCGCCCGCAGTTCCGGTCTCCCAACACCGCCAACCGCCGGGGTTACCTCGGCATCTGGGAGATTAACCAGGGGCGGTTATATTTAAAAGGAATCCGGGCCTGGATCGGAAAAGAGGAGGTGGGTCCGGAGGCCCTCTTTCCGGGCCAAAAAGCGCCCATTCCCGCCACCTGGTTTACCGGGAAGCTTCGGGTTCCACAGGGCAAGGTCCTCAGAGTCGGCGTCCCCTACCCCATCCATGAAAAGGACCTCATCATCACGGTGGAAAAAGGCCGGGTGGTCAGACAGGAAATTGTGGATAACGCCGGGCGGGTTGAACCCACTAAAAGATGATCGTCCGAGCCCCGGGGAGCGCGATCAACTGCGGCGGCCTGGGCGGCTGGGACCTGGCGCCGGAAGAATTCTACGAGATGGCCGCCATCACCCGCCAGGCCGCAGAGACCGGTCAGGCCCCGCCGCCGCGCCTTCTTTATACGGAGGAGGAGTTACGGGAGGTGAGGTAAGAAAGAGCATTTTGAAAGAGTTTTTAAAGCCATAGGATCGCTTCAAGCGGTTCATTCAAAATCCCAGCTTGACCTAACAAATATTGAGTCAATATTCACATCCCATCCGTCCATCTCCTGGGCGCGGGGACGCCCAAATGCGCCGGGTGCGAGGGTAACAGGACGCAGTTACCCCTTGAATAACCTCCATGAAACACTTATGATTTGTACCAGGAGATAGAGGTCATGAAGTACCTGGGCACCGTCAAGAAGGAAAAAGGACAGGTGGTGATGCCCGACACCTTCCAGGAAGTTGAAGATGGCCGGGTCTTCGAAGCCATCGAGATAGGCGGCGATATTCTGCTATTGGCCGGCCCCATGGAAAAAGAGAGATGGGGCCGGATTGAGGAGCTTGCCAAAGAGTCCATCGAGAAGCATCGCCCCACCCTGGAGGCCTTGTCCCGTTGAACTGGAACAGCTCTAAGAAGGAGATATTTTTTTATGAGAGTATTCAGTGCGGTTATAGAAAAATGCCCAGACACTGGTTTGTATGTCGGTTATGTGCCTGGGTTTCCTGGCGCCCATTCCCAAGGGGCAACTCTTGATGAACTCAACCGCAATCTGAAAGAGGTCATCGAAATGTTGCGGGAAGAAGGCGATCCCAAGCTGAAACGGAATTCGTAGGCAATCAAAACGTAGTCGTGGCCTGACCTCATGGATTCCATCCTTCTGGTGGGGCGGGCCTCCGTGCCCGCCATGACGACGGGCGGCCAGGGACGGCCGCCCCACCAATAACTTTTCGAAGACAGATATTTTTTAAGCAAAGCAGAACGACTATGACCGCCGCCAAACCCACCCCCCCCAAACCCCTGCCTTCCGTCCATCTCCTGGGCGCGGGGACGCCTATGTGCGCCGGGTGCGGGGGGTTGGAAGCGTTGCACGAGGTCTATGACATCCTGGGGACCAAGACCGTGTTCGTCAATGCCGCGGGGTGTCTGACGCTGCTGGCCACCTACCCTTTCACGCCTTTCCGGGGGGCCTGGCTCTATACGGCCATGGCGTCGGCCCCGGCCGGGGCCCAGGGGGTGCGGGACGCCCTGGACGTGCTGCTGGCCAAGGGCCGCATGGGCCCGGAAGAGGACCTGGAGGTGGTGGTCCTTTCCGGCGACGGCGCGGCCTACGGCATGGGGTTGTCGGCCACTTCCAGCGCCATGGAGCGGGGCCTCAATTTTCTCTATCTCTGTTATGATAACGAGGGGTTCGGCAATACCGGCCAGCAGCACTCGGAGGCCACGCCGCACGCGGCCCGCACCGCCACCACCCTGAGCGCCCGGGGCTTTTTAGGCTACAAAAAGGACCTCTTCGCCATCTGGGCGGCGCACCGGCCGGTCTATGCGGCCACCGCGGTGGCCGCGGAACCCCGGGACCTGGCCCGGAAGATCGAGAAGGCCAAAAACCTCAAAGGCCCCCGCCTGATCCTCACCCTGGCGCCCTGCCCGCCGGGCTGGGACTTCGACCCCAAGGAAACGGTGGAGATCGGCAGGCTGGCAGTGAAGACCGGCATCTGGCCCCTCAAGGAATACGTGGACGGCAAAATCATCCACACCAAAATCCCCCACCCCCGCCTGCCGGTGGAGGAATACCTGAAGCACCAGGGCCGCTTCGCCCACCTGTTCGCGCCGCAGCGCAACGACGCCCTCCTCCGGGAAATCCAGGCCAACGTGGACGCGTACTGGGCCGGAATCGGTTCATCATAGTCATTCAGGGGCCTGTGGTCCACCCGTAAAACATGAAAATTCTGGTGGGGCGGGCCTCCGTGCCCGCCCTGACGAGGGGCGGCCAGGGACGGCCGCCCCACCAATAACTTTTCGCAGAGGCAATCCCATGAAAGCCATGGTGCTGCGGCAGATCACGAATCTTGCCGAAAATAAAAACCCCCTGGAGTTGGCGGACCTGCCCGTCCCGGAGCCTGGGGACCGGGAAATCCTGGTGCGGGTATCCGTCTGCGGGGTCTGCCACACCGAGTTGGATGAAATCGAGGGCAGAACCCCGCCTGAGAAATTCCCCATAATTTTGGGGCACCAGATTGTCGGCAGGGTCGAGAAAAAAGGGAGGGAAGTCACCAGCTTCCAGATCGGCGACCGGGTGGGCATCGGCTGGATCAACCGGGCCTGCGGCGGGTGCCATTTCTGCCGCCGGGGCAACGAGAACTTATGCCGCGGGTTTAAGGCCACCGGCAGGGACGTAAACGGCGGCTACGCGGAATATACCACGGTGCCCGGGGATTTTGCCTACCCCATCCCGGAAGTGTTCGCCGACGGGGAGGCCGCGCCGCTCCTGTGCGCCGGGGCCATCGGCTATCGCTCCCTGAGGCTGACCGGTATTAAAGACGGCGACAACCTCGGGTTGCTCGGCTTCGGCGCCTCGGCCCACCTGGTCCTGAAAATGGTGCGGCATCGCTATCCCTTGAGCAAGATCTTCGTCTTTTCCAGGACCCAGGCCGAGAGGGATTTTGCCATGGAGTTGGGCGCGGTCTGGGCCGGGGACTTCAATGCTGAACCCCCGGGAAAATTGCACCGGGCCATTGACACCACCCCGGTATGGGGCCCCATTGTCGAGGGCCTGAAGAACCTGGAGAAGGGCGGCAGGCTGGTAATCAACGCCATCCGCAAAGAGGAAGCGGATAAGGAGGCTTTGTTAAAAATCGATTATGCCCGGCATCTCTGGCTGGAAAAAGAGATCAAGAGCGTGGCCAATGTCAGCAGGCAGGACGTGGCCGAGTTTCTGGAGCTGGCCGCGCAGATCCCGCTTAAGCCGGAGTTTCAGGAATACGGACTGGAGGAGGCGAATAAGGCGCTCATGGAACTTAAGGAAAGAAAGATCCGGGGCGCCAAGGTGCTGCGAATCGGAGGATAGCTTCCGGGGCCGAAACTCCCAAGAGTGGCAAAGTATCAGAGGATGAGCGGCGTTCATCGGCGTGCGTCCGCGGTTATTATTTAACCGCCGATGCACGCCGATGAACGCCGTTTGATTATGCTGTTTGGTGCAGGTAAATATGAATCTGGTATTAGGACAAGATTACCTCAAGATATTTCCCGATTCTCCCGGATTATCCGCCAGCAAAGAATGGCGAACGCGGCGCTGAAGAAAATCATCACGCCCAGCCACCCCACGGAAAAACCATAAGGATTCCGGAAAACACTGCCCATGGCCTGCCTACTTTGACCGGCCAGATTGTGGTATTGGTCGTAGGTCCCCACATAGAGGAAGGAAGGATAGCAGGAGAGGACCACTATTCCCACCACCAGCAAAACCCCGATATAAGCGGGGCGCAGATAATTTTCCTTACCGCTCATGAGCCAGCGATAGCCCAGGACATGGCCCCAGTAGGCTCCGAGAACGATGGCCATCACGAATAAGGCCGGCAGCAGGGCATTCACCCAGCCGGTGTGCATAACTTCTTCAAAGCGCCTGCTCCAATAAATTTGCTCCCACCCGGGCCAACCGGACAGGAGATAGATGCCCGCGGGGGCGATGACGCATCCGGCGAAAAAGAGGGAGCGGGACAGATAGCGATAATACATGGCGGTTTTTTCCTGGGGCTGGTTCGCCCTTGCCTTTTTCAAGGCCTTTCTGCCCAGGTCGATGGAGATGAGACTGACGGCAAACGCGGCGGGAATATCAATTTGGACCATGAGATTCTCCTTCCGTCCTGTCAAAAATCAATTTTGGCAGCCGTTATTTCTTCTCCCGATGATTTTCAAAAACATTTCCTGGATCATTCGCTCTTCGTCAGGGGTCATAAACCGTTCCGGGAGCGGAGGTTTCGGCCGCCCGAGGTTGACCGCCATCCCCAATCCCAGGGGATTATAGGGCAAAAGAGTAATGTCTCCCGCGCCCGCCCGGCACAGGAGATCCACGATAGCCGCCAGGTTTGCCGCGGTGGCCGTAATCTCGGGTACCAGGGGGATGCGGGGATGCACCCCGGCGGCTCTATCCCGGAGGAGGGCCTGGAGGTTCCGGTGGATCCTGCGGTTGGATTTCCCGCAATACTGCCGGTGGAGCCCGGGGTCGCCGATCTTGACGTCAAAGTAAATCAGATCGAGGTGGGGCAGCAGCTTGCGCCGGAAGAGGGGATAGTCGAAATAGCCCGAGGTCTCCAGGGCGACGTGGACGCCTTCTTTTTTTAAGATGTGGAGCAAGGCTTCCAGATATTCCGGAAAAAGGGTGCACTCGCCTCCCGAGAGGGTGACTCCGCCCCCGGAATGGCGGAAAAAGGCGCGATCCCGGAGCAGGATCTCGGCCAAATGCTCCACTTCATAAGAGGAGCCCAATAGTCTCAATCCCCCCGCCGGGCAGGCGCCGGCGCACCCCCCGCAGCGCAAACAACGCTCCCGGTGGATGCGGCCGGGAAGATCCAATTCTATGGCTCCCCGGGGACAGGCCGCAGCGCATTGGCCGCAGCGGATACACTTGCCGGGGTAAAACGCGACTTCCCTCCCGCAGTCCTGGGTCTCGGGGCTGTGGCAAAAGACGCAGCGCAGGGGACAGCCCTTGAAAAAGACCACCGTGCGAATGCCCGGCCCGTCTTCGAGGCTGTGCCTCTTGAGGTCCACAATGAGGGGGGATTTATTCACACCTACACCACCCCGAGCCTCCGGCCCAGGTCCTTGGCCAGGAAACCGAACCTGTAGATATAGTTCAGGTTGCCCTCCACCTCCACTTCATTGGCGAGGAGAGAATTCAAAATGTCCTGGTTCCCGGAAAAGAGAAAACGCCGCAGTGCGGCCGCGTCCTTGAAGGTGATCCGACAGTCCCAGTCTTCCACCGGCCTGGCCTGAACCTGCATGTCCTCATCAGCGAAGGTCGCGGACGCAGCCACCCTTTGATTCGCGGTTCTGAAGACGTAGCTTCCTCGAAAATCTTTGATATTCCTTCGATAGTCCTTGGAAAGAGAAAAACCCAGATCCATCCCGTACAGGAGAACCTCCAGGAACCTGTCGGTCAATCTATCTCCCAGTTGGCCGACCAGCCCTCCCGAAAACCGTTGCAGCGCCCATTGGCCCGCACTCTCGGAGATGGAAGGAATGATATTCAATAACGTGCGTCTGACTCTGGAAGCCATGTCGGTTCACCTCTTGTTCGGTAAAGGAAAGGGTTCGAAGGCAACCATCTTACCGGTGGACAGGAGATACTCCGTGCGGTCGATGATCTCTTTCTGCATCTGGGGATTCAGGTCCTTGAAATAGGCGGTGTACCCGGAGACCCGCACCAGGAGTTCGGGGTAATTTTCAGGGTGGAGAACCGCGTCCGCCAGTTTGTCGTGGGTGACGATATTGAATTGAATCTCCATGCCCCCATCACTCTGTCCCCCGGCGTCATCGAAGTAGCCTTCCACCGTGGCCGCAAAGTTGTCCAGCATTTTTTCCCGGTCCTGTTCCGGGGTGTATTTCAGGTTCAAGGCCACCCCGCTGGCAAGGCAGGAAGCAGGTTGCCGGGCCACGGAATGCAAGGCTTTCGTGAGAGAAGGGGTCACCCCCGACACCGGGGTGATGCCGCTGGTGAAATTTTCCCGGGCCTTGCGTCCGTTGGGCATGGCCTGCATGAGCCTCCCGAAACCGGCATGGTTGGTCATGGTCCAATAGCCCACCCGATATTTGCCACCGCGGTAATTCTCCTTTTCTCCGAAGACCCGGTCCAGGGTCTCCACCAGCCAGCGGACGTTGGCATCGGCCTTGGGGTCATCGTTGCCGTACTTGGGCGTCTTCTCCGGGTTTATCAACAGGGTCTGCAAGGCTTCGTACCCTTCGAAGTTATTTTCCAGGGCCTCCAGCAGTTCTCCGAAGGACACGGCTTTTTCTTCGAAGACCACCTTTTCAATGGCGCTGAGGGAATCGGCCACGTCCGCCAGGCCGATGATGGTGGCCGCGGAGGAGTTGATGGCCGCGCCGCCGGCAATGAGATCCTGCCCTTTTTCCATGGGGCCTTCAAAAAGGCTGGAAAGGATGGGGGTGGGATAGAAGTCCTGGTGAATCTTCCCGAAGAAGTTATTGAGATCGGTGGACCGGTCCGCGATCCACCTGATCTGCTCTTCCAAGGCCCCGGTAAATTGCTCAAAGGTATCGAAGGTTCTGGGATCGCCGGTTTCCTTGCTGATCAGCAGATCCAGGCCCGTATGCCGATGCCTGCCGTTGAAAAGGGCCAGCTCCAGCACGGAAGTGAGGTTTAGGAGAATGGCCGCGGTGTGGCCGTAAAACCTGCCGTTGCTTCCGGGCTCCACACAGCCGATCACCCCATAATCCCGGGCCTGCTCCGGGGTTTCGCCTTTGGAGGTGAGGGCCTTGATCACCGCCCGGTCGTTATGCAGCGCGGGAGTGGCTCCGGTTTTGAGGTTCACCTCGCAGAGCCTGCGTAAATAATCCTTGGAGTTCACCCCGGAATAATACCTGGCATTCAGGTTCGGGTCCCGCAGCTTCATCAGTTCCGTGGCCCGCAGCATCACGTAGGTGAGATCATTCACCGCATCATTGCCGTCCCGGTCCACTCCTCCCAGGGTGATGGCCTGGTTCGACCCCGTGCCGCCGAAGAGCTGTTCCGAGGCCTCGGGCACCGCGGGCACGTGGTCGCCGATCTTGAGCCAGAGGCAGCAAATCAATTCAATGGCGTCCGCAACCGTAAGCCGGCCCTGGTCCATGTCCCGGCGATAAGCATCATAGAGAACCTGATCCAGCCTTCCCAGGCTGAGGCCGATGTTGGGGTTCTCCAGATGCGCCGCGGTCCAGCAGATCCACACGGTGGTGAGGGCCTCCCGGAAGGAGCGGGCGGGAAACTCGGGCACCTGGCGGTGAATCGCGGCGATGTCGAGAAGTTCCTGCTTCCGGCCGGGGTCATTCTCCAGGCTTGCCAGCCTCTCGGCCTCCGCGGCCAGGTTGCGGGAGTAGCTGATGATTCCTTCCTGAACTTCCCGGACGGCGGCATAGAATTCCTTCCGGGACGGATCGTCGACCGCGGCCTCTTTTTCCCGGGCCTCATCGATGACGGCCCGCAACCCGAGTTTAACGGCTTTGGAGAAGTCGGGGATGGTGTGGGAGATGCACTCCGGCTTGCTGGCCAGGAAAAAGACCAAGCGCTCCAGCAATTTTATCTCGGGGTCATATTTCTTGCGGCCGTACTTCTGCAAATTTTGGTCATAATACCGTTTCCGGCCCAATTCCAGGATGTTGTTCTCCAGCCAGTGGGGAAAGACGTCGAAGTTGAGAGTTTTGACATCGGCTTCCGTAATATGGAAAGGATTGCTTTCCCGCCTGGACATGGTCCAAAGTTCCGGCCAGAGGGTCAGCGCCAAAAACTCCGGGTATAAAGGAACCCCCTTTAGCCTGGAGGTGGTTGACCCGGCAAAAAGCTGGTTGTCCTGGAAGGCGAACGGCTGCATGTCCCCATCCACCCCCCGGCTATGGCGGACCACGGGAATTCGCTGTTCCAGGACGTAGCGATACATTCCGGCCTTGTCGAGGATTGAGATACGATTGCTTTTAAAAAAGCCATGGTCAATACTGAAGCGGGTGATTAACCGGGGACGCTCTATGCAAATCTCGGGGATCGCTTTAAAGTAGATGTTCCGGAGGCGGGTGACCCGGTCAGAGAGACCATAGTCGCTCAGGGAAAGGTCTCCTAAAGAGATTTCCGGCATGGCTTCCTCCTCTCATTGCCGCCGCTTTCTTCCGTGTTATCGGGCGGATCAAGGGATGATGCGAAATGCAGCCGCGTTATTCGCCGAAATCATCAGGTTTGAGCATTGCTAAGGAAACAGGGTGGATCAGGCCCGGCTAAATCCGGGAACTTAATATATCCTGCCGCTTATGGCCTCTGCCTCGAAAGGTTAACCATCATAGGCTCAAAAATTAGGAGAAGACTTAGAAGTTTGCAGGGGAGCAGTTATAATATTTTGTTGCTTTATTGTTAAAACAAATTTAAAAAAAGTCAATGATATAGTTAAGATTTGCACCTTATTTCACATAACTAACTGCATCCCGTCAGTGGGAATCACTGCCGGCGCCCGGGGAGGAAGCCATGTCCGGATTGTTCAGCCCCGGAAAAATCGGCGAGCTGGAGGTGCAAAACCGGATGATCCGGACGGCATCCCACGAAGGCCTGGCCGACGCCCGGGGCGCGCCCACGGAAGCCCAGTTCCAATTCTACCGCGGTTTCGTAGAAGGCGGCATCGGCCTGGTGATCACCGGTTATGCGGGCATCCTGCAGAACGGCAAAAGCGCCCTTTACCGCATGACCATGATGGACGCCGACGATCTGGTGCCGGCCCACCGCGCGCTGGTGGCGAAGATCCATGCGCTCGGGGGGAAGATCGTTTCCCAGATTGCCCACTGCGGCCGGCAGACGCTCTCCGCGGCCACCGGCGAGCCCCTGTTGGTGGCTCCTTCATCCATCCCCAGCAAATTCTACCGGGAAGTGCCCCGGGCCCTCACGGACCAGGAGATTCAGGAGATCATCCGCAGTTTTGCGGCCGCGGCCGCCCGGGTCGCGGCTGCCGGATATGACGGCGTGCAGGTCCATGCCGCCCATGGCTACCTCCTATCCTCCTTTCTCTCGCGCCAGGCCAATGTCCGGCGGGACCGGTGGGGCGGGAGCCTCGAGAATAGATTCAGGATCGTCGGTGAGACCCTGAAGGCGGTAAAAGAAACCGTGGGCCAGGCTTTCCCGGTGCTGATCAAGCTGAACAGCTTCGAAAAGGCCAGAAAGGGCATCAAGCCTGAGGAATGCGTGGAATTCGCCCGCCTGGCGGCCAAGACCGGCTGCTGCGACGCGGTGGAGATCAGCGCCGGCGGCAGCGGCGAAGAGGCCTTCTATATGGCCCGGGGCAAATTTCCCACCGAGGGCATCCTCACCTACATGCGGCCGTACTGTAAGAAGGGCAAGGGCATCAAGTTCCTGATCCGGCAATTGGTGGGCCCGATTCTCTCCTTTTTCCAACCTCCTTTCCGGGAAGGTTACAATCTGGAGACGGCCGCGCGGGTGAAAAAGGCCATCTCCCTGCCCGTCATTACCGTGGGCGGGATGCGGACCAAGGCCTTTATGGAAGCAGCCGTCAGCGCCGGAAAAACGGACTTTGTCTCCATGGCCCGGCCGCTGTTGCTGGAGCCCGACCTGGCCAACAAGTTCCGCCGCGGAGAAAGCGACGCCGCGCAATGCGACAACTGCAACATCTGCCTGATGGCCGCCGACGCCGTGCCCATCAGGTGTCACAAAGACGAATTCGCAGCGGGGGAAAATTGATTTAGGGATCACCAAAACAAATTACGTTCACTGTCTATCGCTGGTCCCTGGTCCGGCTTACCAAGATAAAACACCGATTGGACTTTCGTATCCGCCAAAACGTTCTCTGAACGGAGGAGACCGGCCATGAACCTCAAACTCCCTCGTATCCTGAGCCCGAATTTGGGCTGTCCCGTTATCTGTTCCCTGGACGCCCCCATGCAGACCGGAGTCGAGGTGGTGATTGCGGAGCCGATGGATGCGGCTCCGGGTGTTTACAGCATGGTGGCGCAGCCGATTTCCAAGGAAGATGGCCAGGAGTTCGATCTGACTCTGGAAGAGCGCCGGGAATTAACGGAGCCCGGCCTGCCGGAAACCTTTGACGGGGTGGAGCAAACCCGGCGGCAGATCAGTACCACCCTCAGGGCCTCAATCTTTGCAGGCAAAGCCCGGTTTGTGCGGTTCTGCGCCAGACCCGCGTCAACACTGACGGACCTGCATTTGCGGACGATCTCCCGCACGCCGCGCATCACCCTTTACGACCTGGTACTGAAAAAGGGGGCCGAGGAATTATTCAGAGCTTTCCACGCCCTCGCCCTGCGGCCTGAGGCAGGAGGACTCCGTTTTATCCACGCTACGGACCTGCACGTAGCGTTGCGCAACGACCTCTACCAGGCGGCTTTGAAGATCGGTGAAGAGGACGCGGGCGCCTCCGCTGCCGTCTCTTTTGTCAACTTCAACCGGAATCTGCGCCGTTTCATTCGGTATGCCAACAACCTGGCCGACCGGGGAAAACTGGATTTCGTCCTGCTGCTGGGGGATCTCGTCGATTTTATCGGACATAGCTACAGCGATCGGGATGATTACGGCGAGAACAACTGGAGGCTTCTCTGTGACATCCTCACCGGCGCCGAGGGAAAGGGGACCGACAGGGCCGAAAACTCCGGCATCAAGGTGCCGGTGTTCACCAGCACCGGGAATCACGACTGGAGGTTCTTCCCTTACCCGCCTGCGGTCAACGCGGCCGCATACGGGCTCGACAAGAAGTCGGTGCAGGCCCTCAATCCCTTCTGGGCCGACGATCCCGAAGAATTAACCAAAAAGACCAAGGAGTTCTATCAGAAGATGATCGGCGAGGGAGCACTGCTGTCCAACATCATGCTGGGCGGCACGTACCTGCACAAATTGGGCGAGTGGCTGCCCAAGTTGCGCGACCAGCTTAGAAAACTGCTGCCCTCGGGTAAGGTTCGGGGTAATCTGCTGGACTGGCTTCTGCCCAGGATGGCCACCTGGCAGGTGCAAGTCCTGGCGCCGCTCACCGCCTCCGCTTACGTGGCCAGCGGCGCTAAACTGCCGTTTCTCGGCAAGTTGAGCCTCTCGCCGGTGGAGTTGTTAAGCCTGGTGCTCGCCGGGGTCTCGGGCCTGATAAACGGGACCATCAGTTTCGTGAAATTCCTGGTCCGCTGGAGGTCTCCGGACCTCATGGCCCTGGAAGCCGGATGGCCGGCATTGAGAGACTACTTCCTGAACCTGAACCCTTATTTTAATTATGCCTTCCGGGTAGGCAGCAACTACTTCCTGATCCTGGATACGGGATTCGACTGTCTCCGGGCGCAACGCTTCTGGGACGGAGGCCGCAAGAAGCTGGGGCGCATCTCCATCAAAGACAATATCCTGGGCGGTTCTCCCGACTCCATGAGCTTTTTCGACGCCAACGAGTTTTATGCGTACAGTCAAATCGCCTGGCTGGAGAAGATGCTGCACCTTATCAGTCAAGGCGAAGGGGCCGGCCCGGCCCGGATCTTTGTCGGGCTGCATACTCCACCGATAAATCTCTCGAAGAAAGAGCGCCTTAAAGCGGATGCGGCGCTGGCAGGCAAAAAAGAAATCCCTTTGGAGGAGGGGAGTTACGATATCCGCTATGGGAGCATTAACCATTACCTCAGCCAGTTCCTGCACCAATGTCTCGGCCGCGCCGAGGGGCGTCCCCAGGATAAGTTCCGACAAATTTCCCTGGTCCTGGCCGGGCACGCCCACTGGAAGCTGGAATGCTCCCTGCGCTGGGATGCGCGGCGGAACCACCCTTGCGTCTATTATGGAGATTACACGGGAGACCCGGCCGCCATGCAGACTTACCTGCAGGAGCCGAGGCCTTTGCTCCTCCAGACCCCGGCCATCGGCCCGGTGGGCGACGACAGGTATTCCCAAAATCCGCCCCACTTTCGGTTGATAGAAATCGATGAGAACGGCGCCGTGCTGGATGCCAGGGTGATAAATGCTTGACGATGAGCGGCGTTTATCGGCGTGCATCGGCGGTTAATATTTAACCGCCGATAAACGCAGATGGACGCCGTTTGATTGGGCTGTTTTGTTGCAACTGAAGGTGAATTTTATATTTGTAGGAAATTATTGGTAGGCGGAACAGGGCTCGAACCTGTTTGCCTTTTTTATTTCCCTTTAAAAAACATAACTTTGTCTTTGTCCCCCATCTTTTCGGGGACATCTTGGGGACACCGCTTCCAGGCGCCCTTCAAGGTCTCGGTCAGCAGATGCGCATACCGGTCTGTCGAGGTCGAAGTCTTGTGTCCCAGGAACTTGCCGATCAATGCCTTATCCACCCCGGAGTTGATCGCTTGGCTGGCAAAGCTATGGCGGGTGCCCTGGTAGCAGGTAACCTTGACTCCGGCCCGTTTGGCAGCCCGGGCCCAGGCGGAGGTGGCCATGCGTTTGGTCAAGGGTTTACCGTTGATGGTGAACACATAACCATCGATGGACCGGGGCTGATTCTCCCAGAGGTCTATCAGAGCCGCTTTTACTTCCGGGTGCAACGGCAGGGGCCGGAAATCCTTCTCTTTGGTCCGGGGCCGGAAGGTTTCACCATCCATGCCGGCAGCGATCACCACCCGTTCCCGGTCCAGATCCAGCCAATCCCATTTCAGGGCCCTGGCCTCTCCTGGCCGACACCCCTCCCAGATAAGGAAAGTGTAGAAGGCGCGATAAACGGGATGGGTGATTTGCTCCATTACCAGAGCTTGATCTTTCTCCACCAGCCATTTGGTCTCGGGATCGCCGACCTCTATCTTGGGGAATTTGGGCAGGATGGCAATGTCTTCCCGGTCCTTGGCATCCATCATCATTTTTTTAAATATCCCCAGGATATTGTCGATGGTTTTGAGCTTCAGGTTGTCGGGAAGCTGATTCATAAAGTCTTCAACGGTCCCGGTTCTGATCTCCCGGATGTTTTTCTTGCCCAGGAAGGGGATCAGATGCCTATGGACCACGTTGCGCAGTTCCTTGAGATAACCCTGGGAAATGCGGCCTTGCCGTGCCCGGAGTTCCTGCCGCCATAGCCAAGCCTGCGCGTAATTTTCTACCAAGAGACCTTTGATTTCCGACTGCACGTAATTGCGGATGTCAAAGGTGCCCTTCCGTATCTCTGCGCGGATGGTGCTCAATTCCTGATCGGCCCGCTCATAGGTATCGAAGACATGGCCGGTGGAATCCCGATAGAGCTTGCGATTTTCCTTGAGTTGCGGGATGTCCAAAAAATATCTACGCGGAACCCTTTTGCAGTCCGGACATACCAGTCCCCTGCGGCCCGCGATAAACTTACCCCCGCAGGGGCATTTCTCCTTGGTGCGGATAGTTCCGACCATGCAGAGACTTGTATCAGGGACCGGCTTCGGGTGCAACATTTTATCGTCAAAACTCCAAACTTAAGTTAGGAGAAGCTGGTCAGGAATGGGAGTCACTCCCTTGAGAAGAGGGTTACCTCCCACCCCCCTGCGGTGAGGGTTTTTGCCCAGGCGATAAGGATAACTTTCACATTCGGTATTCGGGCACTCCCTCACCGCCCTATAGCTTCCGCCGACGCACTTAAGACAACGTTTCCTGTGGGCTTTGACGGGGCTTAAATCCATGTGTTCTGTTCCATTGCCTGACCTGAAAGAGCGTTCAGGCTATGCTCTGCACAGGTAAGAGAGATTTTGAGTTGGTCATGCTGGTTAAGAAAGTGGTCGGTATCCTGCAGCAACCGACTGAAAAGAGGGTGAAGTTCAAGGCCTTTCGCCATTTCTTGAAGGTAATGAAGCGCAGCGTTAAGGCCGAGAATGAAAATGTAGATGTCCTTAATGGTCTTGCCGAGATGATGTTCTGTTGTTGCCATAGGGTAATCCGCACCTCCTGGCATTAAAAATTGGACCTAAAGCATTCTTGACTTGCTCGTTTAACATCGACCCCTCTGCAAACTAAGGGGATTCCGGAAGCGGCTAAGCCGCTTCTCGGGACGGTTCCGAGGCCAGGCCTCCATCTCCACAGGCTATCCGGGCGTGCCCCGCCCTTCGCAAAGTTAAGTCGCCTGTCATCGCTTTCTTGAAAGATGGCCCTTATCTACGAAGGGCAATAAAAAGACCGAAGCCATGATATCCTCCTGCCAACCGTCTTGTTACTCCTGCACGTCTGGCGCGGCAAGCCCCTCGAATGGCCAACGTCTGCCGCGGTCCGCTATAAGGCTCTTCGCCACGGACCAAAATGGCTCGTGATGGCCGAGGTTGGAGGATGGGTTAGGAAACTACACTATTTGAGTGTATCTGTCAAGCGCTATACAACACTAAATTGATTTATTTTAGAAATAAACTAATTAAATTAATTAATGAGGTGGATTGAATTATGCACAAAAGGG
>Ga0233425_10002156_pt1 | contig 39999 bp, 30 predicted proteins | sample Watercolumn_Towu_2_FD_181712 | JGI IMG/M metagenome (GOLD analysis project Ga0233425, IMG submission 181712) | Freshwater microbial communities from Lake Towuti, South Sulawesi, Indonesia - Watercolumn_Towuti2014_140_MG | ecosystem: Environmental > Aquatic > Freshwater > Lake | place...
AAGTAATAGATTTTCGAACGACAGAAAACAGGGACGATATCGATCTTGAACCCAAAGAGCCGGAATTATAAGATTTTCAGGCTTTAACAATGAAAATCCCCCGGAGTGGTTCGGGGGATTTTTATTTTTTTATTGTGCCTGAATTAAAATTTTTTCTTATTACCTTTACCCATTAGAAATAATAGCTCGAATGAACGGAACAGAAACAAAAAACAAAACCTCCCTTCGTGAAAGATTTTATTTCCAGTAGAAATGAAAAATAAATCAACATGAAATTTTTGATCGCTCTTTTGATTTTACCAATGTTTGTGGTATCTCAAAGTGCCAATAGCACTTTGGGAAGCCCGGTGGTAAAGAATAAGTCAGAAACCTGGGTCGAAAATGTGAACCTTCACAGTGATCTCATCATCGAGCCAGGCGTCACCTTAACCATTAAAAAGGAGGTTTATGTTAATCCTGCTGCAAAGATCATCGTTAAGCGGGGCGGCACTTTGATCGTTGACGGAGGAAAAATTACTTCGGCTTGCGGGGAATTGTGGAAAGGAGTGGAAGTGTGGGGAACTACCTCTCAGTCTCAGAATACCACTTACCAGGGAATTGTGATCGTCAAAAACGGAGCCACTATCGAAAATGCGGAATACGGCGTAAGAGCGATTAAAGCCACAGAAAATGCACAGGGTGAAATACTCGATTATGGTTACACCGGCGGAATTGTGTATGGTATGGGAGCTAATTTCATCAACAATAAAATAGCGGCAAAATTTTACAGATACACCACTTACACTTCTATCAGCTTTTTTAGGAATTGCGATTTCGTAACCGACAATGGCCTTTTCCCGGGATTCTCCGTGAAAAATTTTGCGGAACTGAACGATATCAGAGGCGTAACTTTCGGCGGCTGTACCTTTAAAGATATGCGGTCAGGTATTGCCCCATTGAATCTGTTTTCTGGGATAGAGACCAATAATGCGCGTATTTATGTAAACAAGTACAACAACGAATCCTGCCTGTTCATGAATTTGCTTTATGGCGTGAAGGCTAACGCAAATATCACGGCCAATACTGTGAATATCGAAAATTGTATTTTCAGCAATAACTTGCGCTCGGTTTATCTAAACGGCGTAACGAATGCCACGGTCATCCTCAATAGTTTCGATCCCTGGACGGGCACTAGCCCCGGTATAGTTAATTATTGCCTGTATCTCGATTATTGTACCGGATACAAAGTCGAGGAAAACAATTTTATCAATAAATTGGATGATCCTAAAGGTATAGGTCTGGTAATTAACAACTCTGGAACTAATAATAACATGATCTATAACAACTTTTTCAAAAACCTGGAATATTCTACACTGGCGCAGAATAATAACCGTGGATTAATTGAAACTCAAGGATTACAAATCAAATGCAACGACTATGAATTGAACAATTGCGACATTGCTGTTACCGCAACGGATATACCCTTGCCCGGTATTGCGAAATACCAGGGGAGCAGCGGGAATACCACTATGCAGGCAGGCAACCGGTTCAGCTTGAACCATAATGGTTATCAATACAGCGATTACAGCACCATTAAGGATGGGCCGATTACCTACTATCACCATGATCCTGCTCTTTCAAATGAACCAAGGGTGAAACCGGAATATATTTCAAAGTACATTTCACGCATTAATCAATATACTATTTTTGACAAATTAGTAAGTTGTATATCTCACCTTTCAGGGGGAGGAGGCGGAGGTACAGGTACCGGCAGGGAGGAATTGCTTGCAGAAATGAATGAAAATGAATTCAAGTCAGACAGCACCGGAGCCATACTCGAAGCTCTTGTTGATGGGGGTAATTCCGAATTACTGGAGCAGGAGGTTTTGCAAAGCATGCCGCCGGAAGCTTACGATCTTTACATGAGCCTCATAGGCAAATCGCCTTACCTGAGCGACTCGGTGCTGGTGGCTGCGATTGAAAAAGAGAACGTCCTGGTTAATGTGCTGATCAAGGATGTGCTTGTTGCAAACCCGCAGTCGGCAAAATCGCCGGAGGTGATGGAAAAGGTGGAAGAGAAAACCAATCCTTTCAACGAGCAGTTACTGGCGCAGGTGCTGCTTGGCAATTACTATACCGCGGCTAAAGAAAATCTCGAAGCAATGAAAGCACAGTACGGACAAAACCGCTCCATAGCGCTCAATTACTTAAAGCAATCATACCTGAACGATACGGTGAATGCCTCGGCGATGGACAGCCTTGTATACCTGCTTCAAAGTGAAGAAGGATTGCAGGAGAAATATGAACTGGCGGTCACCCTGGCAGGATCGGGCAACTATACCGCAGCTTACGGGCTTTTGAACGGCATTCCCGGTCAGTATGATCTTAATAATTATGATCAGGAGAGCTATAACGATTTTATGGTGTTTTATAACGTAATGCACGAGCTTCATCAATCGGGTGACGGATTGGACAGCCTTACCCTGGAGCAGAAGACAGTATTGTATGATCTGGCGGATAATTCACTGAATATTGCAGGGGCTTATGCAAGGGGCATTCTTAAACAGACCGATGATTATCTATACACCGAACCAATCATATTGCCGGAAGGCGAGGTTTTGAAATCGAGTAATATTATTTTCGATTTGCCCGGCCAGGAAACCTTCATTCCGGAAAATGTCAATATCTATCCCAATCCGGCTCACGAGTATTTTATAGTGGAACTTCTTACCGGCAATTTAAATGGTGCTGAAATTACTATTTTCGACAATAAAGGATTACCCATCAAGTATATTGCTATCCCTAGTAAGCAGCAACATTTTATTGTAAACATTAAAGACTTAGCTACAGGAGTTTACATTATCAGGATTGATTTGGATGGTAGGACACTGGAAAGCAAGAAAATAACTAAATTAAATTGATTTTCATCTGGAACAACCGAAGCTAATAACTTCGGTTGTTCTTAAATTAAAATTTGCAAATGGGTAAAAGAAGTTTTCTAACTTTGGTAATTATCTCTCTAAACATTATTCAAGCTCAGGATTCCACGTACTTTAATAAAATTTTAAATCCTGAGAATACTTACGCTACCGGAAGATCTATTTTACAGATAGGAAATAGCTATTTTGGTTTATGCGGAACAGAAATTAACTCCTCGATTGGTATTAAACTCGGTTTGTTTGAACTTGATCTGATTGGAAATTTAATCAACTGGAAAATAATAGGAGAGAATAATCATCATTATTTTCCCGGCATTGTCGGAGGAATTTTAATCCGAACCAACGACGACAATCTTGCATTTGCATGTCATGTCCAGGATATAAACACTGCCTATTCCACCCTTGTAAAACTGAATCTGGAGTTAGATACAATTTGGAAAAAGGACTACTATACTGAAAATTATTGGACCTTAGCTTTTAATTGTCGTCAGACCAGTGACAATGGTTATATATTAGTCGGTAGTGTAAAACCAACAGAGGAATCTTTTTGGGATTTTTTATTATTAAAAACCGATAGCTTGGGAAATATGCAATGGTATCAATCCTATAGCTATTACTTACAGGAAGAAGCAGAAACCGTCATCCAAACCCCTGATGGCGGTTACCTTATCGGAGGGTTCCGGTATGATCCGGCGGTAAATCACTCGCTGGACGCACTGGTAATCAAGACCGACAGCCTCGGCAATGAGGAATGGACAAAAACCTTCGGCAATCCCAATGTGGATGATGATATGGCGCATGTGGATATGGCGGATGACGGGAATTACTTGGTGGCTACTGTTTTTGGAGAATTTACATTTGGAATTGATAGTAGAATTGGGAAACAACGTATTTATAAAGTTAACCAACAAGGTCAAATTATTGATACCTATTATCCTGGTGTTTCAAGGTTGCACAATTATATCAGAAATTTCAGAAAGGAAAACGATGGTTACATCATGACCGGATTTTCCTATGAGACAGATTCTGTAACTATGGCACTCTATACTGGCTGGATGATGAAGACGGATAATAACATTGATAGTGTATGGTACAGAGATTATACCCACTTCAATCAATTGTGGGATGATAATTACCTTTATGACATCAATGCTTGTGAGGATAATGGATATATTGCAATAGGTGAAGCTCATCCTGATATGGGCACAGAGAAACTCTGGGTCATAAAGGTTGACAGCATGGGCTGCGATACTGCGGGGTGCGCTACGGGGACGAAGATTTTTGAATTACCGGCAAGGGAAAAAACGGAGGTGGTCAAAATTTACCCGAATCCTGCTACATCAGACATCACCATTGCCTTTCAAAACACAGATCATCATAAGAACATGATGCTGGAATGCTACAACATCTACGGCATGCAGGTTCACACCGAAAAGATATGGAAAGGGCAGCAGGAGACGAGGATAGACCTGAGAGGCTGGGCAAAGGGGCTGTACTTTGCGGTGGTGAAAAGCGAGGGAACATTAGCCGGGTCGGTAAGATTTATCAGGCAATAAGAAGGCTCCGAAAAACAAGTTTTCGGGAGTCCTCGAAATGTCATCAAAATTCTGAGGAATTTTGGACATTTCGGGATGGCTGGGAGCGGGAGGTTTGTAGTAAACTGAAGTTCAAGGTTCAATGTCCAAAGTTTAAGGTTGTTTCAGGTTTTCACCCTTCGGGTGACCCCGTGCAAGGTGGCAGGTTTCAGGTTTTATCGGAGGGTAAATGTAGTCAGGTTTAAAGTAACAGGGTGCACTTTGATGGGGTAGGGGCGACTGAAGTGGAACCTCTGCCGAACAGGATCACGAGGCATTAGAATAATCGATTCACTATATCCTGTTTGCTGATCTCAAAGTGATCGGCAATGTCTTTCAATATATTTGACAAAGTGCCAATTTTGATCGGTGAATGATCCGGGATAGTAATATGATGGAGACCTTTTTGTTCGGTTGTGAGCCGGATGTGACTTCCAACTTGCCTGGTAGGTTTATAACCTAACTTTTTGAGTTTGCTGACAAGTGACTTTCCAGAAATAGTTCGCGGGAGTTTTGTCATGCGGCAAAAACATCTTCTTTGATAAAATGTAAACGGACTACTTTGGGAGCATCCGTTTCAAAATGACACTGAATTGCCTCCCTTATATTTTGTTTTAAGCTTTCCATAGAATCAGCCTCTGTAAAAATGGAATGCCCGAGTGCTTTTGCCTCAAATCCTCCTTCCGCCGATTCTTCAACGATAAAAATTATTTCCGACATTGTTTGAATTTTTTACAAAAATAACGAAAGTCAGCAAGATTTCACTTTACAAAATGTTGATCACTGTTAAAAGAAATAATACAAAAGTGAAATTATGTATAATCCTGCTTAATGACGGGAATCTGAAGCCATGGTATGTGAGAGCGAATCGTGCTCTAATTTCTGCATCAAAAAAAAACCGGCACTTTTGAAGGCAACCGGCTTTTTAAATGTTTTGATGAAGGCTCTTTACTTCAGGATAAGTTTCCTCACCTCGTTCACCTGCTCATTCTGCACCCTGACAAAGTATATTCCTTTTCTGCCGGCGCTCAGATCAGCCGTAAGCATGCCTGGTCCTGCCTGCGAATGATACACCTGCGATCCGTCGGCGGCATAAACAGTAACTGAACAACTGGCATAGCTTTCCGGAATATAAATATTCACCATACCTTCAGCCGGATTCGGGAATAACAGGATTTCCGTGTCGCTGTAATTCAGCCGGATATCCGTCATCAATCCGATAGAAACATTGTCGATATAAAGATTGTTCCCGAAATAATTATATGTTTCAAAAGCTACCTGTATATTCTCCTGCCCTGCCCAGGGAGTAAGATCGAGAAAAATACAGTCGGCGCCCCATCCGTAACCGCACCAGTCTTCCTCGGTTTGAGGGACGAACGGAGTGGTCATCAGTTCATGGGTTGCAAAACTACCGGTCCCGTCCTCGCCGGCTTCGAACAAGCGTGTCCAGTTTTCGCCGCAGTCGTTCGAAATGTAAACAATCAGCGAATCGGTAACAGTGGCATGCCGCTTAGCATAGGCATGCTTGAATGCCAGGTAAACCTGGTTAAATCCTTCAAAATTCAGAACCGGCGTGATCATCCGGTCGCGGGGTCCGGGCGGCACCACATATTCAAAGAAATTCAGGCGGGCAGCTTTATCTCCCGGCAGATTTCCGTTGATTGTCGCAATATCCCAGGTAATATCAAAATCAGGATTTTCGACAGTCCAGCTTTTGGCATCGAAACTTCCCGATTCGAAATCATCGTTAAAAGGCAGGCTGATTCCTCCGATGTGGATGTAATCCTGCTTTGTCATCGAATTGGAGCCCGATCCGTTCGAAACCGTCAGTGTCACCGAGTAGCTTCCTGATTCATTGAAGATCACTTCCGGATTCTGCGAATTCTGGCTGGTTCCGTTGGTGAAGGAGATCGTTGAAGGGTTAAAAATCCACAGCCATCCCGTGGGGCAGTTAGTGCTAAGATCCGTAAACTGAATATTTACTCCCGAACAGGTGATGGAGTCGCTGGCAATGAAACCGACAACGGGACCCGAAGAAGCGCTGACCACAATAAAACCGTTCATGGTTTTGGTGTCGGTGCCTTCAGGATTGCTCACCGTAAGCGATACATTGAAAGTGCCTTCATTCAGGTAAACGATATCCTCAGGATTTTTCAGTGTGGAAGTGGCGGGAGTTCCTCCTTCGAATGTCCAGTTCCAGGAGGTAGGAACACCCGTCGAAAGGTCGGAGAAATTGATTTCGCATCCGGTGGTCACCTGTGTTTCGCTGGCTTCAAAATCGGCGACGGGAACATCATGCCACATCGGCGATGACCACAGCCCGCGACCGTAAGTCCCGGCTCTGATCACATCTTCAGCGGGATTTGCAGGATTGTGATAAATCTCCACTTCATTGATCGATGCATCCACCGGAAGTCCGTTGCTGTACATAATCCAGTCCGTCATCGATGCATCGCGGTAATAAACGCCTGCATCCGAACCCACATACATCCCGTCGATGCTGTTCAGGTAAAAAGCTACGGAGTTCATGTTGATAGCCGGCAGCGATCCTGAAATATCGGTCCATGTATAGCCTTTGTTTTCTGACCAGTAAACCTTGCTGCCACGCGTGATGACCACGATGTTTTCATCGTAGGGATGAGCTTCGACTTCACGCACGTCTCCGGTTCCAGGCAAATAAGTGGTAAGGGTAGTCCACTCGGGTGAGTCGCTCATTACATTATCGCTGCGATAGAGCTGGTTGCCTCTTGCATAATAGAAAAGGTCATAATTAGCGGGCGAATGTTCTACTACGTAGATGTCCGAAGTGCCGTTGGTAGTAAGCTTTTTCCAGGTGAATGTGTTGGTTTTGATGCCATCGGCTATCCAGATATTTTTATAGCCGCCGAACATTATGTCCGGATCACCTTCGTGGAGGCAGAATGGTGTGATCCAGCCGCCGCTCTCGGTCATTCCGTGGACACCGTTACCGGCAACATGCACTCCGCCGCTGTTGTTGAAATGCCGGTAAATATCTCCGTAATAGATCGTCGAGTAGGAATAAGAGGCATTCTCATGATCGAACGCACATTCCATTCCGTCGCCGCCATTGGTAGTTTGCCAGTACGGCGTTCCCATATAGGTAGAAGTGCCGTTATCCTGATATCCGTTGATCACTTTATTTATATTCGTCTTTGCCTGTCCGATCCGGTAAACCTGGCTGATCGGCAACCCGCTTGTTATCTCGGGCCATGAGGTTCCTCCGTTTTCGGTGTAATATATTCCGCCGTCATTACCCGCATAAAGACGGTCGTTTAAGGGATTGTATTCCAAAACATGCAGATCGGCATGAACAGCGGGTACGCCGCAATCGCCCCACCAGTGGGAGCTGATCTCCCAGGTTACACCCCCGTCAACTGATTTGAAGCAGTTGACGCCGCCCGCAAACACAGTATTTTTATTATTGGGATCACAAGCCACATCGAGGTCGTACCAGGCTTGTCCGCCATCGCCTCCTTCACAGCCCCAGCTCATGATGTTGGGTGTGGTGGACATTTCGGTGAATGAATTTCCTCCGTTGGTTGACCTGTAAATTCCTTTGTAGGAATCGCCGTTCGAAAGGAGGCAATATACATATTCTGGATCGTCGGGTGTGACAGCGATCACTGACCTGCTGCCCGACGGAAGCCCATTGGTGAGCTGTTGCCAGGTGTTTCCTGCATCGGACGACCTGAAAACAGCGCTGCCGCCGCCTGCATAAAGGACATCAGTATTTCCGGGTTTGAAAACAATTTCCTTATAGCCGCCGGTTTTGATCTGGGTCCAGTTGTCGCCGGCATTTGTGGATTTATAAATCCCTGAGCCGGCGGCAGCATAGATAATATCCGGATTTGCGGGATGCTGTAACAGTCTGCCAACCGTCGTGTTTCCCATCCCGGCGTTACTCTGATTCCACGTAGAACCGCCGTCGGTGCTTTTGAAAATACCCATTCCGGCAGCGTCGCCGGCATCACGGTCGCCGGTTCCGATAAGGATTACATCAGGATTGTTCCAGTTCACGACGATAGAAGAAACTCCGAGTGTCGGCAAAACATCCGTGGTACTTATCCATTGGCTTGATGTGGCATCGTATTTCCAGCAACCTCCTGCCGGTGCGCCGATAAAAAGAATATTGGGATCCGTTGGATGGAAAGCAATGGCATTGATCCTTCCCAAACCCTCATATCCTTTCGACGGAATGACGAAGGGACCGAGATTCGTCCAGTCGGCATCCGACTTGTAAGCGCCCGGATGGGCGGCTGTATATTTCAGGAATTCTTTGTAAATCATATCCGGCTCATGCCTGGTTCCGTCGGGATAAATGTGCTGACTCTGCCACCATTCCCAGCGTTTAAACGGTTTCCATCCGCTGCCTTTGGTGACCTCACGACCTTCCCAGTAAGCATTGAATGCTTTCTGAACTTCAAAAAAATTAACCGAATGATCCTGCATCATTTCGATCCAGTAAGGGTAATTTTTATAATCAGGATTTTGTGCATAAGTACTTTTCTGTGTGATCATCATTGCCGATAAGGCGATCATTGGGAGCCAAAGTACAAACCGGTTCATTTTCATTGTTTTAATCTTATCAAGTGAATATTAAAAAATTTGCGGCTAAATTACGGAAAATAAACATGTTATTAAAATATATACAACAAGTATTTTCTGTGAGTTCAGACACAGGTGTAATACATAGGGTTGCATTGGAGCATAAGAGAATGGTGGTCGGAAGTAGTCAGCTGTCCAAGGTTGGAGGCAGATACTCCATGGTTGAACCTGGATGCGGCGTACAAGGCTTCGGAGCGTAATGAGTTTAATATTTTGCATTCCGTGTTTCTCCCTGAGCGCGGTAAAGCCTGAGTTTTACTATAATACCAATTTCTGATTTTAATTTGCTTAATATTTTCTGTGAGCTTTAAATATATTTGCTCCGTATTTTAGGCTTATGAAAAGCATCTCGATTTCGGAAAAGCTTATTTTTTAATCCTTGGGATCGCAATCATAACGTTTACTGGAATTTACTCGTATTTCCTGGCAAAAAAAGCTTTGCTCGAACGCACCTTCGACCAGCTTATTTCATTGCGTCTCGAAAAGAAGAACAGGATCGAACAATTTTTTCTTGACCGGAACCGTGATATAAGCCTGATTTCAGGATCAGAGGAGGTAAGTAAAATAGTTGCTGATCTCAATTCAGGAGCAGAGAATGTCAATGAATTGCCTAAAGCTTTCAGCTCTTATCTGAGCAATTATATCAGTGCGTATGGATATTACCGCAAGCTTCGCATTGTAGGGAATCAGAAACGTGGAATCGAAATCATTGCTGAAGCAACGATTTCCGGAGAAAAGGTACCGAGCTCGGATTATTTATTACAGAAGGAACTTATAGGATTTTGCGATGCAACCTGTTTGGCGGGCAAAACCATCATCCGCGATCTCAGCGAGTCGCAGTTGCTGATTTATATTGGTGACCCGGTTTACGACAACCGGGAAGAAGTGACCGGTTGTATCGCTCTCGAAATCCCCATTACCGCCATCAACAAGATCATGTTCGGACATTCGGAGAAAAACGGACTTGGAGAAACAGGTGAAACCTACCTTGTTGGAAGCGATCACCTGATGAGAAGTAATTCCCGCTTTCGTGAAAATGCAGTACTTAATATCAAGGTTAATTCTGATGCGGCAAAAAGTGCCATCGCCGGTATAACGGGTACTGATATCATCAGGGATTACCGAAACATACCATGCCTTAGTTCATATAGCAGTGTCAATATCGGGGGACTGAATTGGGTGATCCTCGCTGAGATTGATGAACAGGAAGCTATGATTCCGGTTTACAGGATCAGGAACAGCATCTTGCTGATTGTTATCAACTGGATAACACGGGTTAAAGTTACCGAGGAAGTTGAATTAGCTGGACTTGATGCCGGTATTCATGGAGAAACAGCCTATGATGTGGGAGTTCTCTAAAATTCAAAACCCATTGTAAAAAAAGGCATTCATTCAATTAAGTTGATAAGTTCAGCGTTAAGATTATTGCACCCGGAGTTGTCAATAAAATATCAATTCCGGGTGTAATTTTTTATTGTCTCCTTATAAATACCGCCTTATTTTTTGCCGGTATTCATCGTAATCTTTTCTGAACCTGTGGGCAAGGAACCGCTCTTCAGCCAGTATGATGAAATGATACACGATAATGCTGTAAAGCCCCATCAAATTAATAAGGAGGTTTAAGGTATAGAGCATGGCTGCGAGCGTCAGCAGGTTAAACCCGACATAGACAGGATTCCTGCTGAACCTGTAAAGCCCTTTTGTTCTCAAAACGGTCATCGTAATTGGTAATCCGAACCGGATTGATTTGCCGAGGTTCACCAGGCTGACCAATGAAATCAACAGCCCAGCCACCATCAGCAATAAAGCGGCATATTCGTTGAATCCGGTTTCGGAATCGAACCGGAACCGGCGAAGAGAAATCAAAAGCACAGCCCAGGTTATATATCCTGCAAATTTCCCGGAGTAGAATACGATCGGGTTAATGGTGGGATAGCCAATGAACTCCTTCAATTTACTCATAGATATCACTTCCTGACCAAAGGTTTCTTCCATTTTTCATCAAAGCCGGGATCGAGCATTTGAATCGCCGGGATATCGACCATCCAGGTCAGTTTGCCTTTAACCGGATAAATACGGGAAGCAGGCAGCTTTTCAGCACCCTCTTTTTTGCCGAGTATCCGGGAGATGATTTCGGCTTTTTGTTTCCCGGTAACCAAAAAAACAACCTGTCTTGAATTCCTGATGAGCTTACCCGTAGCAGTAATCCTTAATTGTCCTGATTCCGGATGCTGGCTTTTCGCATATAACTTGACTGAATTCATCAGCCGCGTGTTATCCGGAAAAATCGACGCGATGTGACCGTCTTCTCCAAGCCCGAGCATGAACAGGTCGAACTGCGGAATTCCGTCTTTGTGAGGAAGCATGTTCCTTACCAGTTCATCGTAACGCTGTGCTTCTGCCACGGGATCCTTGTCTCCTTCGATCCGGTGAATATTCCGCGCAGGAACAGGTATGTGTTTCAACAGGGTTTCGTTTGCCATCCTGAAGTTGCTTTCGTCACTTCCGGGAGGTACACATCGTTCATCGCCCCAGAAAAAGTGAATCCGGTTCCAATCGATCTTAGTATCGGAGGTTACAGCCAGGTGCTTAAAAACATTGCGCGGCGTCGAACCGCCTGAAAGAGCAATGGAATAGAAATCCTGTTTCGCTTTCTTTGTAGAATCTTCGGCTAACAAACCGGCGAATCCTGAGCAAAGCGCTTCGATTGAGGTAAAAATTCTAAAAGTTGGATTCTTTATCATATTTTTATAATTCACAATAAAGTCCGTCGTTTGAAAGGTTTTTGCAGGGATAACGCCATTTTGATTTTCCATTTTCGAACAGGCTGTCGGCTGATTCCGGTCCCCATGTACCAGCCGGATAACCAAACAAGGGAATAGAATTGTCGTTTTTCCAGGCATCCAAAATCGAATCCAGGAATTTCCAGGTAGCCATCACGCCATCGATCCGGGCATACAAGGTCGAGTCACCAGTCATACAGTCGAGAAGAAGGCGCTCATAGGCTTCCGGAATCCGCTGATGCGACAAATCGGAGTAATGAAAATCCATATTCACGTTTTGAACATTGAAACCGGCGCCGGGTGTTTTCATGCCGAATTTCAACAAAACACCTTCATCAGGCTGTATCCGGATCACCAACTGGTTTGTCGAGCCGGGCTCGCTCCAGCGCGAGAACAGATGATGGGGAGTAGGCTTAAAATGTATCACGGCTTCCGAAACACGGGTCGGCAGGTATTTCCCGGTTCGCACATAGAACGGAATTCCGCCCCATCGCCAATTGTCGATATAAAATTTGATAGCGGCAAAGGTTTCTGTTTTCGAATCCTTTTCAACACCTTCTTCGTCTCTGTAACCCTTAACTTCGCTTCCGTTGATGGTTGCTGCAAGGTACTGACCCCTGATGGCTGACTTCTTTATATCTTCGGGCTGATAAGACCGGATCGACTGAAAAACCTTTACCGTCTCGTTGCGGATAGCGTCCGGTTGCATTGACGAAGGCGGTTCCATGGCAATCAAGGCTGCAACCTGCAACAAATGGTTCTGAACCATATCCCGCAAAGCTCCGGATCCTTCATAATATCCGCCGCGTTTTTCAACACCGATATTTTCAGCTGACGTGATTTCGATGTGATCCACGTAATTCCGGTTCCAGAGGGGCTCGAAAATACCGTTGGTGAACCTTGTTACAAGCAGGTTCTGGACCGTTTCTTTTCCGAGGTAGTGGTCGATCCTGTACAGTTGATCTTCTGACCAGTCCTTCTCCAGGTCAGCATTGAGCCTGACAGCGCTTTCGAGATTGTAACCAAATGGCTTTTCGATGATCACCCGTTTCCAACCGTCACTTTGATCATTCAAACCATTCAAAGCAAGGTTGCCAGGAATTACACCGTACAGGGAAGGCGGCACCGACAGATAATAAATGACTTTTTTATCAATACCCATACCTGCCTGCAACTCATCAATCTTTGCCGACAATTTCATATAGCTTGTATGATCGTCGGCATCGACACTTGTGTAGAAAATCTTTTGCAGAAAGCGATCCATCTGCTCACTGTCTTTTCCCTTTTCGCCGGAAAATTTTTGCAGACCAGCCTGCATGGTTTCGCGAAAATTTTCATCATTCAGAGTCGTGCGGCTGACACCGATTATGGCGAACTTTTCCGAAAGCAAATCCTGTATTTCCAATGCATACAAAGCCGGGATCAGTTTTCGTTTGGTAAGGTCGCCCGAAGCACCGAAGATAACGAGAATATGATTTTCAGGTTTGCTCATGGCTTACTGTTCCGTTTTGGTTTTTACAGCATGTCCGCCGAACTGGTTCCTAAGTGCCGCCAGCACTTTCATTGCAAAGGATTCGTCCTGCCGCGACCGAAACCGGTTAAAGAGCGATGCCGTGATCACATGAGCCGGAACATCGAGTTCCATTGCTGTCTGAATGGTCCAGCGTCCCTCGCCGCTGTCCTGCACAAAATCTTCCAGCTTGTCCAGTTTGGGATCGTCCTTAAAGGCATTCACAGCCAGTTCGAGCAACCAGCTCCGGACAACGCTTCCATACTGCCAGGCATCAGCCACTTTGGTAAGGTCAATTTGGAAAGGGGACTTTTCCATGATCTCGAATCCTTCGGCAAAGGCTTGCATCATACCGTATTCGATTCCGTTGTGAACCATCTTGACAAAATGCCCGGAACCCGATTCACCACAATAAACGAAGCCATTTTCCGGAGCCAGAGTTCTGAATACAGGCTCAAGATAGTCTGCTGCGCTCTTATCTCCGCCGTACATCAGGCAGTAACCGTTCGCTAATCCCCATATTCCGCCGCTTGTGCCGCAATCGATATAATGAATTCCTTTTGCAGCCGCTGCTTGTGCACGTCTTTGTGTATCTTTCCAATATGAATTTCCACCATCCACGATGATGTCACCCTTCCGAAGCAAGCCCAGCAATGTTTCGAGGTTGTCATCCACCGCTTTCCCCGAAGGAACCATGAGCCAGACAACTTTTCGTTCAGGCAGTTTCATCACCAAATCGTTAATTGACTGCGAACCAACAGCGCCCTTCTGTTCCAGTTCCTGCACCGGACCCGAACTGCGGTTCCATACGACGATCTTATGTTTTCCTTTGAGAAGCCTTTGAACCATGTTGCTTCCCATTTTACCGAGACCTATAAATCCGATTTCCATCCCTTGATAATTTGAAAATTTTGAGAGCAATTTACCTGCTCCTCTATCGTTATTTGATTTAATTTTGACAAATCTAATATTATTCGTTGTTTGACAAAAATATTATATCGATTCTTAGGAGTAATTTTATAAAATTCAGACCCGCAAAAAATATTCGTTCCAGGTTCACTAATAACAATTACACTTAAATAAATGTTAAATTTATTTCAGATGAAAATCGTAAATCACAGATGTTTAAAATGATAGCTGTGATTATTATTTCTAGAATTTTTTTGAGGTCGTACACACAATGTAACTTATTACATATAATATGAGTAATTCAGTTCTCAGGTTGTAATTTATTAAATTGAAAGGAAAGGATTGAGAATGAGGTCAGGGATCGGACATAAAATTTACATCAGTGTTTTGTCCTTACTGGTATTCCTGGTGTTGCTGATCATGGCGTATTGGGGATACGGGTACTATAACACCGGGCTCGAGGAACGGTTTTATCATGCAGATCATGATTTGCTGAAGCCTAGCGGAGCGATAGGTCATGGACTTGGTATTTTCGGTTCGTTGCTGATCCTGATCGGTGTAACTTCCTATATGGCTCGTAAAAGATACCGATGGATGATGCGGTGGGGTAAGCTGGAGTACTGGCTCGAATTCCATATCTTCCTTTGTACCCTGGGTCCGGTAATGATCCTTTATCATACTGCTTTCAAATTTGGAGGCATTGTTTCGGTAAGTTTCTGGAGCATGGTGGCAGTATTTCTGAGCGGGGTGATCGGAAGGTTTATTTACCTTCAGATTCCCCGATCCATTGAAGGCAGGGAGCTTAGTCTTGGAGAGGTAAAGGATCTGAAAACGGATATAGCTGCGGTTTTACAAAAGGAATATAATCTGAATGGAATTGTTGTGGAGGAAATCGTGGAGTCCACACAAAAGAAAGCGGGAGTGTTTCATTCGAATCCTGTTTCAGGTTATTTTTCAGGGCTTAAGGAGGATTCACGTACGATTTCCCGAATCCGGTCGAAACTTTCCGGAATAAACCTCAAACAGGCTGACTCAGCAAGGGTTTTAAGGCTCGTGAAAAATGAAATGGCGCTCAACCACAAAATCGACAGGTTGCAGACCATGCAGAATTTGTTTAAATACTGGCACGTGGCTCATTTGCCATTTGCGCTTGTCATGCTTGTGATCATGATCGTCCATGTTATTGTAACGATTGTTTTTGGATATCGCTGGATTTTTTAAAATGGAAATTTTTCTCGAAAATATTCTTATTTATGGCGGCGTACTTGGGTTCTGCGTCCTTGTTGTTTTTATTTACCTGCGAAAACAGAAGCGTGAATCGAAAGCCGTTGAGGCTAAAATAGAGAAAGCAAAAATCGAGGGATTATACGAACCGGTTTCTCTTCACCCGGTGATCGATGTAAACAGCTGCATTAAGACCGGAGCCTGTATTCTTGCCTGTCCTGAACGCGATATCCTCGGGATCAGGAACGGGAAAGCAACTACCATCAATGCTTCGCGCTGTATAGGTCATGGTGCATGCTTTCATGCCTGTCCCACACATGCCATTTCATTGTGCATCGGAACTGAGAAGCGTGGTGTCGATCTTCCGCATGTGAACCAGAATTTCGAAACGAACATGCCCGGTATTTTCATCGCCGGCGAGTTGGGCGGAATGGGTCTGATCAAGAATGCAGTGGAACAGGGACGGCAGGCAGTGGAGAATATTGTTAAAATGTCGAAAGGCGGACATTCCGCTGCATTCGATCTTATCATCATCGGCGCCGGACCTGCAGGGATTTCAGCATCACTTTCTGCAAAGAAAAACAACCTGAAATTTATTACACTTGAACAGGATTCGCTTGGTGGCACTGTTTTCACCTTTCCAAGATCGAAAATAGTGATGACTTCGGCGATGGATCTTCCTTTGTTTGGCAAGGTGAAACTCTTCGAAACCAGTAAAAGAGAGTTACTCGAATTGTGGAAGAAAGTTTTGTCGCAAAACGGAATCACAATTCAGGAAAACACAAAAGTTGAAGCCATTATATCGGAGGACGGTCATTTCAAAGTCGGAACCAAAACCGGGGAACATTTTACAGCACGGAATGTACTGCTCTCCATAGGCAGACGCGGCAGCCCACGAAAATTAAATGTGCCGGGTGAAGATACCGAAAAGGTGGCTTACCGGCTTCTTGAACCCGAAGAGATTCACAAAAAAGATATACTTGTTGTCGGTGGCGGCGACTCAGCGATTGAATCGGCACTTTTGCTGGCGGATCAAAATAGGGTGACACTTTCATACAGGAATGATGTTTTTCAGCGGATCAAACCCAGAAATAATGAGCGAATCAATGAAGCCATTGAAAAGGGCAAAGTAAACGTGATGTTCAGCACCAATGTGGAACGGATTGAAACGGATGAAGTAATCATTGAGGGGAAGGATGGAAATAAAATTAACCTGAAGAACGACATGGTGTATATCTTTGCGGGAGGAGAATTGCCGATTCAGTTCCTGGAAAAAGCGGGCATTCAGATCACGAAAAAATTCGGAGAAGCAATTTTAAAGCATAAATAGGAATAAAATCATTTTTATTGTTGTATAACCCGGGTATGAGGACAAGAAAAGCATACGGAATATTTACGACTCTCATGCTGGCGGTAAGGCTGGCTTCGGCACAGTTATCTCCGGGCGACCTTGCACAGCCTCATTCCCAACTCGAAGGCATGTCGAACTGCACTCAATGCCACATCCTGGGTGAAAAAGTATCGAACGACAAATGCCTGAAATGTCACACCGAGTTAAAAAAGCGTCTCGACCTGAAGCAAGGCTACCACTCATCACCGAATATTTCCGGAAAGGAATGCACAACCTGCCACAGCGACCACCATGGAAGAAATTTCGAAATGGTAAGGATCGTTTTCGAGCAATTCAAACATGACGAAACGGGATATAAGCTGCAAGGCGCTCATGCTAAAAAAGAATGTAAAGATTGTCATAAAGCGGAATTTATCACCGATCAGGATGCAAGGAAAAAGAAAAAGACCTATCTGGGATTAGGAAAAGAATGCCTGACCTGCCATGCCGATTATCACAAGAAATCCCTTTCAACCGATTGTGCGTCGTGTCATAACTTTGAAAAATTCAAACCCGCACCGGGTTTTGACCATAGCAAAGCGAAATTCAAATTACTGGGGAAGCACCAGCAGACGGATTGCCTGAAGTGCCACAAAATAGAAATTACCGGCGATGAAAAATACCAGGTGTTCACCGGCTTACAGTTCGGCAGCTGTACCAATTGCCATCTCGATGTTCACAAGAATCAGTTCGGGCAAAATTGTACACAGTGCCACAACGAGGAATCCTTCCATAATGTGAAAGGAATGACAAATTTCGATCATTCGCGAACCGGCTATACACTTGAAGGCAGGCACAAGTTCGTGCAGTGCGCTTCATGTCATCAGACAAAATTAACCGATCCGGTCAGGCATGAGCATTGTACCGACTGTCATAAGGATTACCACAAAGGACAGTTTGCCAACAACGGTTATTCGCCGGATTGCTCGTCATGTCATACCATCGACAATTTCACCGGTTCGAATTATACCATCGAAAAGCATAATACGGGCAGTTTTCCTCTGGAAGGAGCTCATATAGCAACTCCGTGTATTGCTTGCCACCAGAAAGAAAAGCGATGGGAATTTAAAAATATCGGTAAGCGGTGTGCCGACTGTCATGAAAACGTTCACAAAACCTTTATCAGCGAGCAATTCATGCCGGAAAACGAATGTAGAATATGTCACACAGCAAACCGCTGGAATGAAGTTCAGTTCGATCATTCGAAGACGAAGTTCGGGTTGGCGGGAGCACATCGCAAGCAAAGCTGCAGGTCATGTCATTTTACTTTACAAGCTGATGGAACCTCAGTTCAGAAATTTACCGGATTGCCTGTAAACTGTTACGCCTGTCATCAGGATAAGCATAACCGGCAATTTGAAAAAGGAGGTATTACCGAATGTATAACCTGTCATACTGCAGAGAGTTGGAAACCCTCGACGTTCGATCACAATGCTGCACGGTTCAAACTCGACGGCAAGCACCAGAATGTTGCCTGCAACAAATGCCATAAACCGGTTCAAACCCCGGAGTTAAGCTATATAATGTACAAAATGGAGGATATAAAATGCGAAGCCTGTCACAAATAGCAATCTGGCTCATACTGAGTGTCAGCCTCGCCGCACAATCGCCTCATGGCAAGGAACTGACCATTGCCTGCGCTGACTGCCACAATCCCAAAGGATGGAAGCTCGAGGAGGGAACTTATTCTTTCAGACACGCCAGTACCCGGTTCCCGCTGACGGGAATGCATAATGAAGTTGACTGCAGGCAGTGCCACCCATCACTGGTGTTCTCGGAAGCAGAAACCAGTTGTTTTTCATGTCATACAGACATGCACGAGCAGACGGTCGGGATGGAATGCGAACGCTGCCATACGACTTCCTCATGGCTTGTCAATAACATCACCGACATCCACAGGCAAAGCCGTTTTCCGCTTACAGGCGCTCATTTGGCAGCTGACTGTTACAGTTGCCATCCCTCAGCATCACAGCTGAAGTTCGAGCTGCTTGGTGTTGATTGTTACGATTGCCATAAAACCGATTTTATAACAGCGGTCAATCCCAACCATGTGGAAGGAGCCTTTTCAACGAATTGCATCGATTGTCACAATATCAACGCTTTTAGCTGGAGCGGTTCCGGATTCAATCATTCATTTTTCCCTTTGACCAAAGGGCATGCAATCAACGACTGCAAGCAATGCCATACCGGACCTGATTATTCAGGTCTTTCAACGTATTGTTATTCATGCCATGCCACCGATTATACTGCGGCTGTTAATCCCAGCCATGTAAGTTCGGGTTTTTCGACGAATTGCCTGGATTGCCATTCAACGGAGCCGGATTGGAAGCCTGCCCAGTTCCTGCAGCACGATGGATTGTATTTCCCAATCTATTCCGGATCGCACAACGGAGAATGGGAAAATTGTACCGATTGTCATACCGATCCGAATAATTTCGCTACGAACAGTTGCATTGTTTGCCACGATCATAACCAATCCGATATGGACGAAGAGCACAATGAGGTTTCGGGTTACATTTACACGAGTGCTGCTTGTCTTGAATGCCATCCCACCGGAGATGCCGAAGGGGCATTTAATCACAATGCCTCAGCTTTCCCGCTGACAGGAGCGCATTTGACAACGGATTGCCTTGATTGTCATGCCAGCGGATATGCCGGGACTACTACGATCTGTTTCGATTGCCACCAGGATGCATTCAACCAAAGCACGAATCCCAACCATGTGTCAGCAGGAATTCCTAATGCCTGTGCTGATTGTCATACTACTGAACCCGATTGGATCCCGGCAACCTTTGCCATCCATGATAATTATTATCCGCTCACAGGCGGGCACGCCACTATCGCCGATGATTGCAATGCCTGTCATGCCGGCGATTATGTAAACACTCCGGTGATTTGTTTCGGTTGTCACGAAACTATTTACAATCAAACTACCAATCCAAGCCATGTTGCGTTGGATATACCTAATGACTGTGCTTCCTGTCATACTACCAATCCCGATTGGAGCCCGGCTTCATTCCCGATTCACAATGATTATTATGTCTTAGCAGGAGCACATGCACTGATTTCGAACGATTGTGCAGTTTGTCATAATGGTGATTATAACAGCACCCCGAACACCTGTTTCGGATGTCATGCCGATGATTATAACCAAACGACCGATCCGCCGCATCAATCGGTTCAGTTCCCTACAGATTGCGAATCATGTCACACACAGTCTGCCTGGGAGCCTTCGACTTTCAATCACGACGGACAGTATTTCCCTATTTACAGCGGATCACATGAGGGTGAATGGGACCAGTGCAGCGACTGTCATACAAATCCTTCGAATTATGCCATCTTTACCTGTTTGCCATGCCATCCTCAACCGGAAACCGATGAAGATCACCAGGGAATTCCCGGATATATGTATGAAAGCACTGCCTGCCTTGCTTGTCATCCTGACGGAAGCGGAGCCGGAGGATTTAACCACAATAACACAGCTTTCCCGCTAACCGGTGCTCATCTGACTGTCGATTGCATCAGTTGCCACGAAAACGGCTATTCCGGAACCTCGACAATATGCTTCGATTGCCATGAAGATCAATACGACCAATCTGTTAATCCGAACCATATTGCGTTGGGTATTCCCAATGACTGTGCTACTTGCCATACCACTAACCCGGATTGGACCCCGGCTACTTTCGCCATTCACAATGAATACTATGTTCTGCAGGGTGCTCATGCTGCCATCGCCAACGACTGTGCAGCTTGTCACAATGGAGATTATGTAAACACACCCAATACTTGTTTCGGCTGTCACGAAGAGGATTACAATCAAACCACCGATCCGCCGCATCTCTCGGTTCAATTCCCGACCGACTGCGAATCGTGTCATACGCAGACTTCATGGGTGCCGTCAACCTTCAATCACGATGGTCAGTATTTCCCGATCTACAGTGGTTCACACGAAGGTGCATGGGATCAATGCAGCGACTGCCATACAAATCCGGGGAATTATGCAATATTTACCTGCCTCCCTTGTCATCCTCAGGCAGAAATGGACGATAACCACAATGAAGTTCCGGGATACCAGTATAACAGTGATGCATGCCTCGCGTGTCATCCGGATGGAAGCGGATCAGGAGCTTTTAATCATAGTTCAACCGGATTTCCGCTAACTGGAGCACATGCTACGGTTGGCTGCGATGAATGCCATATAAATGGTTATTCCGGAACATCGACAATATGTTCTGACTGTCATTCGGACAATTACAACCAGGCTACCAACCCCGATCATGTCGGATTAGGAATACCGAACACATGCGAGGTCTGCCACACGACCAATCCTGACTGGATGCCGGCAACATTTCCGATCCACGACAATTACTATCCATTGACGGGAGGTCATGCTTTGGTTGCTGGTGATTGCATAGGATGTCATAACGGGAACTATAATAACACGAGCACAGTTTGCTTTGATTGCCACATTTCAGATTACAATCAGTCGACCAATCCGAATCACTTGGCATTGAACATTCCGAACATTTGCGCTACATGCCATACGACCAATCCGGATTGGATGCCGGCTACTTTCTCAATTCATAATGAATATTATGTGCTCCAGGGTGCTCATGCTTCGATCGCAAACGATTGCGCAGCTTGTCATAATGGAAATTACAACAATACTCCCAACACTTGCTACGGATGTCATGCAGATGATTACAATCAAACGACTGATCCGCCGCATCAGTCGGCTCAGTTCCCGACAGATTGCGAATCGTGTCATACGCAGACTACCTGGGAACCTTCGACTTTCAATCATGACGGGCAGTATTTTCCCATTTACAGCGGTGCACACAACGGCAATTGGGATCAATGCAGCGATTGCCATACGAATCCTTCAAACTATGCGGTATTCACTTGCCTGACATGTCATGAGCAGAGCCAGACAAATAATGATCACAGTGAGGTTACAGGTTACCAGTACAACAGCGATGCCTGCCTGGCTTGCCATCCCGACGGCAATGCATCGGGAGCATTTAATCACAGTTCAACCGGATTTTCACTGACAGGGGCTCATGCCAATGTCGGCTGCGCTGAATGTCATGAAAGCGGCTATTCCGGAACTTCTACCGTTTGTTTTGATTGCCATTCCGATAATTATAATCAAGCTGCAAACCCCAACCATGTTGCGCTTGGTATTCCGAATGATTGCGCCACCTGTCACACGACCAATCCCGACTGGACGCCTGCAACCTTCGGAATCCACGATCAATATTATGTCCTTGCCGGTGCGCACCTGGCGATTGCAAATGAATGTGTGATTTGTCACAACGGTAACTATTTAAATACCCCGAATACCTGTTACGGATGTCATGTCGGGGATTACAACCAGACGAGCAATCCGCCTCATCAGTCTGCCCAGTTCCCTACCGACTGTGAAGTTTGTCACTCGCAAACGGTTTGGGATCCTTCCACATTCAATCATGATCAGCAGTATTTCGAAATATACACTGGCGGTCACGAGGGTGAGTGGGATCAGTGCAGCGATTGCCACACAAATCCGAATAACTACGCCATTTTCACCTGCCTTACTTGTCATACACAAAGTCAGACTAATAATGATCACGATGAAGTTACGGGATATCAATATAACAGCGATGCCTGCCTGGCATGCCATCCGAATGGGAATAAAGGTGCAATAAGGGGAATCAGAGAGTTTTAATGAAGGAACGATGAAATTTATATTTTCACTGACAATAGCGCTGGTCATCGGTTTGAGCCTCAGAAGTCAAACTGCCGACGAATACATTGCAGGTTCTGTTTCCTACATTACCTCCCAAAGCGTTTATGTGAAATTTCCATCCACTGGAGGAATTGCTGAAGGAGACACACTTTTCTTTAATCAGAGAGATAAACTTGTACCGGCGTTGATTGTCAGGAGCCTTTCATCCATTTCCTGTGTTTGCGAACCTGTCTCCAATGCTGCCCTGAAGATATCCGACAGCATCATTGCCAAACCAAACCAGGTCAGGGCTGAAGAACCGGCGGTTGTTGAACAAGGTGATCAGCCGGAGACCAAGATAGTGCCTGCCGATGCTGATACCGTTAAACCGCAAGTTGCTGTATTGTCAAAGCAAAAAATTACCGGAAGATTCTCGGTGGCATCCTATTCCAATTTTAACTCTGCTGAACCGGGACTATCGCAAAGAATGAGATATACCCTCTCCCTGAAGGGAAATAATTTAGGTAACTCGGGTTTATCGGCTGAAACATACTTGTCATTCGCACATTCCAATTCAAACTGGGATGAAGTCCGGGAAAACCTTTTCCGTGGATTGAAAGTTTACAACTTTGCACTCCGCTACGATTTTAAAAATAAGTTTTCCGTTTTCTTCGGGCGGAAGATTAACCCGAGGATCTCCAGCGTCGGCGCAATAGACGGTTTGCAAGCCGAAAAGACCTTCGGTTCATTTACTCTTGGGGCTTTCGGAGGTTCGCGACCCGATTACCGGGATTACAGTTTTAATTTCGGGTTATTGCAATACGGGGCATACCTGGCTCATGACTTCACGCCGGTAAAGGGGAAAGGGAATATGCAAACCTCTGTGGCAGTAGCGGAGCAAACCAATAATGGCGTTACCGACCGGAGATTCTCTTATTTCCAGCATTCGAATTCTCTGGTGAAAAACCTGTATTTTTTCGGTTCCGTTGAAATGGACCTATACAGTAAACTGAATGGAACCGCACAAACTACGCTTGATCTGTCCAATCTTTACCTTATGCTGAGGTACCAGATCATTAAGCCGCTTTCGGTTTCTGTTTCTTACAATGCAAGGCAAAATATCGTCTATTACGAAACTAACAAGGATTATATCGAACGGCTGATCGAACAGGAGACTATGCAGGGCTATCGCGTCATGGCAAATTACAGGATGCTGAAAAACCTTACCATCGGTGCAAAAGCCGGTTACCGTTACCGCACGGATGATCCCAAACCATCGAGGGACCTGTATGGCTATGTAAACATAAACCGGGTTCCCGGGATCAATGCTTCTGCAAATCTATCGGTTACTGTTCTTGAATCCAGCTATCTGAAAGGAAATATCTACAGCCTGGGTTTGAACCGCGACCTGGTGCCCGGAAAAGTTAGCGCCGGCTTATATTACAGGTACGTAGGATATGATTATGTCAATATCGAAATGTTGTCGGTTCAGCATGTAGGCGAGATCGATATCACCTGGCGGATAGTGAAGAAACTTTCGTTTTCAGTTTTTTATGAAGGAACTTTCGAGACAGCAGTAACCTTTAACCGGATATATGCCAATTTGAGCTACCGGTTCTGAACACTGTTTTCCATCTTTCAATTATTCGTATTTTTATCGCTTCCGGAATTTTACTCCCGGAATAACGTAATAAAAATATGATTGACGCAGAAAAAAAATCAGGTCGGTATGAGCGGGTTTACGACCAGTTGTTGGACCTGCTGGATTCAAACCATGACCGGGTTGCAGCCATGGCGACTATAGTTGCCATCCTGCACCACAAGTTCAAATATTTTTTCTGGACCGGCTTTTACCTTCTCACCGACGGCGAACTCATTGTTGGACCCTACCAGGGATCGTTAGCTTGTATAAAGCTCAAAAAGGATACTGGTGTTTGCTGGGCGGGTATCAACAGGAAACGAACCGTTGTAGTGCCCAATGTTCATGAATTTCCGGGTCACATTGCCTGCGACAGCCGGTCGAATTCAGAGATCGTTGTTCCCCTCCGTGACAAAACCGGAAAGATCACCGGCGTACTCGATGTGGACAGCACGGAATTCAATGCGTTTGATGAGGCGGATAAAGAAGGGCTGGAAAGGATTGTTGCTCTTCTTTCCTGAACCCGGATCGAGGCAATACATTTCATTCCTGTTAATAAGTTTCTTAATAAAATTACTTTTCACGGTTAAATTGCCATTGTCTTTCCCTAATTTTATCTGACTAATTTTAAAAATACGCTGGATGATCCATAATACTAAAAGTACTGATGCCACACAGTATTTCAACTTTTATAGAAAGTAAAAGTCATTCAATCTATATATAGAATCAGTAAACAATGAATGGGATTCGGTATTGTAAATTTGTCTGGTAAAAATGTAAAAAATATTCCAAAATTTTTCTGCATATTGAATTTTACAGTTACTTTTATAACGCAAATAAAAATTGCCACCTTTTATTTAACTTTAAGTAACTGCATTTTCGCTCTCTTGCAGAACGCTAAACTTGTATCTCTGAATTTAATCCTGATTTGAATAACTGTTAAATTCAAGTATGAAAAAAATTGCCACACTCTTCTACAGTCTGAATTTTAGCGGGTACGTAAAAATGCAATTAATTCCGACCCATATTCTTTTCCAAAGGGATAGCCTCAATGAATACACTTGGTCTTATTTAATCCAAGATCTGGCTAGGAACAAGCGATATACCGGCTGGCGGTATAACGACATCAGGTGCGTGTTGTCACTTTTAACGGGATTGAGTCGGACAGATAAAAACACGGTTGTGATTTGAAAATCATTAATTAACAAGTATATTAGTCATGAAAAAAGCTACTTCAAAATTCAATTTTTCACAAATCGTGTCCCTGGGAATTATCTCCCTGACACTTTTATGGAACTCAGTAATGGCTGCCATTACTGTAACATCAAGCGGTGGTACTCCATCGGCAAATTATACTTATTTGTACCAGGCTTTTAATGCCATCAATACAGGAACCCATACAGGGGTGATTACCATTGTGGTCTCAGGAACTATCAACGACGGGACTACAACTGCAACCTTAAATGCCAGCGGCAGCGGCAGTGCAAGTTATACGTCTGTTACAATGTATCCTACAGCAACAGCAACTATTTACGCAAATAGTACAGCCGCTTCCGTCATTGAATTGAATGGGGCTGATAATGTAATCATTGATGGAAGAATCAATCAGACTGGGTCGACTCAAAGCCTGACCATCAGAAATATAAACACCTCCAGTAGCAATTACCAGGCTAAAACGCTATATCTGCATGGAGATGCATGCTATAACGAGATCAGGTACTGTATTATAGAAGGCTCTTCAACTTATACATGGGGAAGCACTGAAGGAACTATCTATTTCGCAGATGGAATTATAACGGGCAACGATTATAATGTTATTGAATATTGCAATATTAAAAAATACAGCAACTATTGTGCGCTAAGAGGTTTTAATTCCCAGGGAAGTCAGGGCTGGACCACAGAGGCTACAGCAACAGCTACGATAAGCGGTGGCGCAATCACGGGAGTCACTATCACAAATGGAGGAACCGGATATACCGGAACTGCCGAAGTTGTTTTCACTCTGACAGATGGTACGGGAGCAACAGGGACGGTCAGCATGACCGGTGGGTCCATTACAGGTGTAACAATGACTCAGGGAGGATCTGGTTATACTGTTGCACCGGTGGTTAAGTTCATACCGTCGACATGGAACAGCAATAATACTCTCCGATACAATAATTTCTATGATCAGATGGCCGGTTCAACAGGGTTTGCTTATCCCTATTTCTTCAGTATTTATATTAGCAGCTTCAATACCGACTGGGCGATTGAAGGAAACAGTTTCTATGAGACCTCTTCCATAAGTTCGTTTACAGGTCAGTATCATGCAATTTATATATATCAAAGCACGGGAATGGGAAAAAACTTCATCATTAAAGATAATTTTATAGGCGGCAGGGCGCCGGAATGTGGAGGCGGTAAATTCACTATTTCATCGTCAAGCGGCAACCAGTCGCGTTTTGAGGGACTTATTTATGTGAGAACTGCTAAAATCAATTATACAAACCTGATAGAAAATAATACAATAAAGAATATTGATTTTAACAGCTATAGCGCACCTTATTTTACTGCTATCATTTTAGACGATGGCGGAGCCATTATTCAGAATAATACGGTCGGTTCTTCCACTGAGGCAAGTTCAATCATTTTCCAAGCCTCAAATTCTACTCAAAATATTCATACCCAGATCGGGATTTCCGTTTCAACTCCGGAAGCTGCAGTAACGATTCGTAACAATACCATTGGAGGGATGGATGTCCAATCGCTTTACCTGTCTGTTTGCGGAGTTGCATTGACAGGGCTCTCTGTAGCAAATTCAACCAACTATGCCGTCGCAAAAATTGACATCTATGATAATCTCATCGGAAGCCCGACGGTTTCACAAAGTATGCGTATTCCTTCCATTGTAACGAATACCTGGGGAACAGAGGTCACAGGTATTTATATCTTCGCTTATGGAAACACTACTATTTACAACAATACAATCAGCAATTTATGGTGCGGCAATACAAGTTCTGCCTATGATATGCGTAATACGGTAAGGGGATTATATCTTAGTAAAAACGATGTCGGGACCATAGATGCTTATGGCAATAATATAATGAACATCTATAGTGAGTCAGGTCAAACCGGATACTATAATACGCCTCCATTAAGCGGTATTTTCATTTATAATGCCGGTTCAGGTACACTTAATATTTTTAATAATGAAATAAGCAATGTCGAGGGACAAAACAGTTCTGCATCAACACCTTCGATAGGTATATATAAGGCTGCTGAATCATCAGGAACATCCACGACCAACATCTATTCTAATTTTGTACATGATATAAAAAATTCTTCCTCAAGTATCACCGCTAAAATTATCGGAATTATGATGGGAAATTCCTATGGTACACGCATACTGAATGTAAACTGTTTTAATAATATAATCAGCTTAGGTTCTGATGTAATAACCAGCAAATCATTATTCGGTGTTTACGAGTATGGCGGAGGGACTGGTGATGTATTGAATATTTACTATAATACCGTATATATCTCGGGAGTTGTGGCTTCAAACGTATCAAATACATATGCATTCTATAGCTACAATACCAACAACTACACACATAATATCAGAGATAATATTTTCTCAAATGCAAGATCGAACACAAGCGGAAGTGGTTCACATTATGCAATTTACTTAGGGGGGACGACAAATCTTACCATTAATTATAACGATTATTACACGCCTGGAACCGGAGGAATTTTAGGATACCTTTCCGGCAATAAAACTACCCTTGCTGCCTGGCAGGCAGTGACCTTACAGGACGCAAACAGCCTGAACTCAGATCCATTATATAATAATGCAGGAGGAACTCTGGCTGCGGATTATATCACTACCCAGACTTTACCTGCAACCACGATCAGTGGTTATTCTTATGATTATTATGGAAGTTTAAGGGCTGCAACGCCAACCATGGGGGCTATAGAAGGCAACACCAAATTCTGGGATGGAAGTGTGTCATCGGTATGGGAAACGGCCGGCAACTGGAGCGACAATAGTGTTCCGACGATTTCAGATAATTTAATTATTCCTGATGTTACAACGCCGGCTGTTGATCCTGTTGTAAATTCCGGTGTCGGAGCTAACAGTAGCAGCCTCATAATGCAACAGGGCTCAAAATTGACAATACAATCGGGCGGCTCGCTTATTACAAGCGGCACTATTTCAAATAATGGCACGATCCTGATAAAGAAAAGCATTACTGACAATACCTGGCACCTGATTTCATCCCCGATGACCAACGCCACAGCGAATGTATTTCTGGGCGAATATCTCCAAATCTACACTGAGGCGACCGACACCTGGACGGATATTATCGATCCGGCTACAGCCCTGACTCCCGGCAGGGGATATGCTATGTGGGGACAGGCAAAAGCTACCACCTACACTTTTACAGGAACACCAAACACCGGAAATGTTTCGTACGGATACACTTACACACCGGGAGGAAACCCGCTTCACTACGGTTTCAACTTGATGGGAAATCCCTATCCGTCATCCATCGACTGGGATTTGCTGAACGAAACTTACGGAGCAGTTTATTATTACACTGGATCGGCTTATGTGACCTGGAATGGTGGCGGTGCCGGTTCGCAGTATGTACCGCCGATGCAGGGATTCCTGATCGCTCCGGGATCGGCAGGGACTTTGAATTTGACCAACGCCCATCGCACTCATAGTGGAGCTTCGGGTTACTATAAGGAGGCAGACATCGAAGAAGGGACCATTATCCTTGATGGCGGCAATTCAGATTTTAAGGATGAGCTTTATATAATGCTGAACGAAAATGCAACAGATGATTTTGACTTGTCGTTCGATGCATGGAAACTGTTCAGCGGTGAAAGCTATGTTTCGCAGTTATTCAGCTACACGGGCGACAAAATGCTGTCTATTGACCAACGCCCCGAATGTAATCAGATACCCCTTGGTTTCCGTAGCGGCGAAAGCGGCACATTCAGCATCGGATTGAAACAAAACACAACCTCAGCCAAAACCTGGCTGGAAGATACACAGGAGAATGTTTTATATGACCTGAGCCTGGGAACCTATTCCTTCGATTACAGTCCCATTGATCCAGACAATCGGTTTATCCTGCATCTAAGTTCAATGGGAATCGATCCAAATACACTGACCGGTATGGAGATATATTCGCATGGTGAAACGCTTTATGTAAAGGCGCCGAATCAACAAATTCAATATGTGCGGGTTTCCGATCCGACAGGCAGGCAAGTGAAGGAATCGGCAGGCCGGGGTTCACAGGAAATGGAAATCACGCTGAAGGTTCATCCGGGTATTTACCTGGTGACTGTCGCGACATCGACAAGTGTTCTGACAAAGAAAGTCTATGTGAAGAAATAACCTTTAAATTATAAAGACTATGAAAATATTAAGAGGTACAATTGCAATAATTCTGATAGTATTCCCTTTGTTCATGCTTACAGCCCAGGTTCCGCCGCATCCGAATGGCGGCGGCGGTCCCGGCGGAGGCAATATTCCGGTGGGAGGCGGAGCGCCGATTTCCGATGGATTGTTTTTTCTGATTGCCATGGCTGCGGTATATGGATTACACAGAGCTTTTCACATCAGGAGTGTTAATATTCAGAAACCGGTTTACCTGTTATCAGATTTTAAAAGAAAGTTGGTGAAGTATGTCATGTATGTTTTTCTGATTTTCAGCCCTGCATTCCTGACAATGTCGCTCAGTGCTCAGAACCTGATCGTGGAATATAATTTTGACGGCAATATGACTGATGAGTTAGGTGGTTCAACCCTGGATAAATTCGGGACTGAGAACGACGGGTACAACCACAACAATGCTACTTCAGGCTTTGGTTCGGATGCATTAGGAACTTATTGGTACTGGACATCCACCCTGGCGAGAGGAGGCGGTTTATGGATCAATGTGAATGAGAATATCAGCGAGGACTATTCAGTTGGAATCCGATTTTCCTTTTCGATCACAGAGAGTGGTTATCGTAAAATAGTCGATTATAAAAATATGACCAGTGACAATGGATTTTATTTTTATGCCGGCGGGAAGCTCAATTTTTATCCCTATGGAACTCTTGGAACCTCAGTAACTTCCAATAACCAGGTCGTGGATATAATTACTACCCGAAATGGAGCGACCGGTCAGTTTTTAGCCTACATCGTAGTAAACAATGTATTAATCCAGGAACTGAATGTTTCGGATAACAATGGTTATGCTGTACCTCAGATTGTGAATGGTAAACCCAGGTTCAGGTTTTTTCATGATGAAAATGTAACAAACGGAGAAGCTACGCCCGGCGGTAAGGTCTATTCCATAAAAATCTGGGATGGACCGATCACAAATATCGGCGGAGCCATGAATAATTCCTGGACGGGAAATATCGATAACAATTGGAATAATCCCGGCAACTGGAGCAAAAATTCAGTCCCGGTTATAACTGAAGATGTCGAAATTCCTTATGCTTCAAATCAACCGGTAGTACAAACCGGTATCGGTGCTTCGTGTAACAATCTGACCATAAACTCCAATGCGATTTTGAACATCAATGATGGCGGTTCATTGATCACTGCCGGTTCGATCACGAATAACGGAACAATCAATACGCAGAGGACCATCAGCGATGCCCAGTGGCACCTGGTTTCATCACCCGTTATGGATGCCACAGCCAATGTATTTCTGGGCGATTACCTTCAAACCTATTCTGAAGCAACTGATGTCTGGACAGACATTGTCGATCCGGCTACTTTGCTGATTCCGGGTCAGGGATATGCTATGTGGGGACAGGCAAAAGCTACCACCTACACTTTTACAGGAACGCCAAACACCGGAAATGTTTCGCACGGATACACCTATACACCGGGAGGAAATCCGCTTCATTACGGTTTCAACCTCATGGGAAATCCCTATCCGTCATCCATCGACTGGGATTTGCTGAACGAAACTTACGGAGCGGTATATTATTACACCGGATCGGCTTATGTGACCTGGAACGGCGGAGGAGCAGGCTCACAATATGTACCTCCTTTGCAGGGATTCATGATCGCTCCTGGATCAGCAGGGACTCTGAACCTGACCAACGCTCATCGCACCCATTCGGGAACTTCGAACTATTATAAGGATTCTGAACTTGAACCAGGAACGATTGTCCTGCAGGCTGGGAATTCAAATTTCATGGATGAGCTTTATATAATGCTGAACGAAAATGCAACAGATGATTTTGACTTGTCGTTCGATGCATGGAAGCTTATAAGCGAAGAAAGTTTTGTGTCTCAGATTTTCAGCTACACGGGCGACAAAATGCTGTCTATGGACCAACGCCCCGAATGCGATCAGATACCCCTTGGCTTCCGTTGTGGTGAAGGCGGCATTTTCAGCATCGGATTGAAACAGAACACAACCTCCGGCAAAACCTGGCTCGAAGACAAGCAGATGAATGTTTTTTACGATATGAGCCTGGGAACGTATTCATTCGATCATAGCCCGGTTGATCCGGATAACCGGTTTATCCTGCATCTGAATCCGATGGGAATTCCAACGGAAGCTATTGCGGATATTGAGATATATTCATCGGGGGACAAACTTTATGTTAAGACACCGAACCAACTGATTCAGAATGTCAGGATTTATGACCCGACAGGCAGGATAGTGGCGGAGTCAGCCGGAAACGGTTCACAAGAGATGGATATCTGGCTTGATGTTCAGCAGGGCATTTACCTGGTTACTATATTGACTACCTCGGATGCTCAAACGAAAAAAGTTTACCTGAAGTAATAAACGTATAATCGCAAAGACTATGAAAATAACACGAAATATCATCACAGCTATTTTGATCGCATTCCCATTGTTCATACTAACAGCCCAGGTACCGCCGCATCCGAATGGTGGCGGGGGTCCTGGTGGAGGCAACGTTCCGGTAGGAGGCGGAGCGCCTCTTGGCGGTGGCATATTGATCATGCTCGCACTGGCAGCAGGATATGGCGCCCGGAAAGTCTATGATATGAGGAGGAAAGCACAACTGAAATAATCTTCCGCTGCTATAAACTCGTCGGACGACCTGAAGTTGTCCGACGAGTTGGATTACCTGAACGTAATAAAATAATTCGCCAGGAAATTCCAGATGGTGACCACCCCGATGGCGAATAGCTTCGACAGGTAAAAGTGCTTCTTGTAGCGGCTTACCAGAATCCAGAGAATAAGCGTGTTGATGCCCAGACCGATGATTGAGATCGCCAGGAACTGAGAGTATTCCATCAGCATTTCGGGATTGTTGCTGTGAAAAGTCCAGAGGCGGTTCAGGATATAGTTGGAACTCGCTGCTATGCTGAACCCGATGGCATTGGCAATGTATTTCGGGATTTTGATCCACTCCTTGCAAATGTATGTAAAACTGAAATCCACAAAAACGCCTGTAAAACCGACTGCGCCGAATTTCAGAAATTTCCAGATAAAAGCCCAGCTAAGATATTCCGACATAATAACCTTACTAAAAACGGTGCAAATCTATATCTATTTGACATTACAAATCCACGGTCGCGATTTTGTGCATCATGCCGGACCAGCAACCGGTTGAAAATTTTATCGGAGATGTTTGCAGTTTAATGCAATTGGCTTCGCAAATTTCCGGAGGGATTTGCAGGGTATTGCAACAGGCTGAGGAATTTTCCCGGGCGGTGAAAATCAGCCGGTAAGTTTAAAAATAGAAAATTTTGGATTTTGTTAAAAAACCATTAATTATATTTGCGGGGAAAATGAATGAACGACGGGAACCGGAAAAAACATGAATAAATTTAAGGATGTTTTCCATTAAATGAGAAAGTAAGAAAAAAGTCAAAGGATAATGTTAACGGAAATATAAACAATATGAACTGTACTAATGCAACTACGGGTATTTGTTTTGAAACAGTTTATCCGTATAGATAGAAAAGTTACCGGTCATGCTAAAAGACGACAGAGCAACCATAAACAACAGAGGAAATGAATAGACAACCCAATGCTACTGCAAAATCAAAAGAGCTGCAACCCCTCCCACAAGCCGATACAGTTGCAGCACATTTGCTTTTGCCCCAAGGTACAATGACCGTTTCAAAAATTAAATTGACATGGAAAAAATAAATGTAGCAAGAGAAATAAAGGAGTTAAAAAACCATCTTGCATACTCCAAAAATGTTGGATTTTTTTTCGGCGCAGGAACTTCTTGTGCTTTAAACATCCCAAATGTTGAGCAACTAACAAATAGCATTGATGCAGAATTGAAGGATGATTTCAAAACACACTTTGACTTAATCAAAAATGATGTCGCAACATCCATTGCACCAAGAACAGCGAACATTGAAGACATTTTAAATCATATTAGACGAATACGGGAACTAACAGCGGAAGCAGCTGGAAAATCTTATGTTGGTGTAAGTGGTGAAGCGGCAAAAAAACTTGACAAAGAAATCTGCACAAAAATTTATGACCTTATTGTAGAGAAGGAAAAGGTTGCAGACCTTGAAACAACAAAGAAATTTTTTGCATGGTTGAGTATTCTTAATCGAGAGTATTCAAAAGAAGTTTTCACGACTAATTACGACTTGATTATTGAAAAATCTTTGGAGTCAAGTCAAATACCATACTTTGACGGTTTTGTTGGAGCATACGAACCATTCTTTTGGCAAGAGAGTATTGATAAAATTGTTGGTAAGGATGACATGACACAAAACTGGATTCGTTTATGGAAAATACATGGCTCATTAAGTTGGTTTTGGAAAGAAGATGTAAAAACAAAATCACCAAAGATTGTGAGAATTGGAAAGGTTGAAAAGATTGAGAATGAGGAAGACGAGTTAGTAATTTATCCGTCAAAGGAAAAATATGATTCTTCCAAAAAGCAACCATTCGTTGCATACTTTGACAGATTAAAGAACTATCTACTAAATGGAGAACTGCTTTTCATTTTTACTGGCTACTCCTTTTCTGACCAACACATAAACGAAATTATTTTTAACTGCTTACGACAAAACAATCGCTTGTCTGCCTTGGTCTTTTTCTTCAAAGACGAAGAAGTTGAGAGTTTACACAAACTGACTTCTTCCTACATGAATCTAAATGTATTTGGACCGAAAAAAGCAATTATCAATGGTAATTTAGGCGAGTGGGAGTTTTCTGAATTGGCTGATTTCAAAAAGGATAAAAAGCAATTTGACCATTTTTGGAGTGAAGGAGACAGCAAACTCACTTTAGGTGATTTCAAGGCACTTGTAAATTTTCTCATTACAAACTCTGGTAAAAAGGAAGCAATTGAATCAATCGTAAAATGACAACTGACATTACATATTTAGGAAAAATCATTCGTGTTGATTCAGGCACACTTGAGGTTGAAGTTTCAAACGATATTCCTTCTGCTGCACCAATTATAAATGGAAGATTATACAAAATTGGGCAGATAGGCACATTCATAAAAATTCCTGTTGGGAATATAACAATTTATGGTATCGTTTCTTCTGTAAGCAATACTCCAAGCAAAGGAGACGAAACTTTGATTAGATATAATTTCGGTTCAAGATTCCTATCAGTTCAGCTTGTCGGGGAAAAAATTGGCGATGAAGATTTTGAAAAAGGAATTGGAACTTACCCAACTATCAATGATGAAGTTCACTTAGTAATTGAAAAAGACCTGTTTGATATTTATGGAAAACGCGATGATGGTTCAATAGAAATTGGTAAACACTCATCTTCAGAGAACCTTTCAGTTTATGCAAACCTTCACAAATTGGTTTTGAGACATTGTGCAATTCTTGGTTCAACAGGAAGCGGCAAATCAAATACTACAGTCAGCATTCTTAAAGCAATTCTTGACGACTATATTGGTTCAAGAGTAATTTTAGTTGACCCACATGGAGAATACGCATCTGCTTTTCCTGATGCAAAAGTTTTTAAAATAAATGATACAATTAATCCTCTATTTATTCCTTTTTGGCTAATGAATTTTGATGAGTTGGCTTATTTCCTTGTCGGTGCAAGTCCGAAAGATGACCAAAAAACGGAATACAGACGGTTTAGAGAATTCATTACCGAATTCAAAAAGAAAAACAACTCACTTATTGCAGGAGTTGTAAATAAAGAATTTATCACAGCAGATTCCCCAATCCCATTCAACATTAAAGAACTTTGGTGGGAAATGAATTGGTGGCTTAATGCAACATTTAGCACAGCCGTTAAAGACGACCAAACGAAAGCGACTGCACAGCAAACAAGTGTAGGCGATTATGAAAATCTTGTTGGAGCAACATTTACTCCTTATCCGCCAAACAATCAAGCTCCATACAAATCAAAGCATGTTGAGTTTTTCCCTTACGAGAAAAAAATTCTTTCAAGGATAAGAGACAGCCGTTTTGATTTTCTGTTTAGCCCAGGAAATTTTAAAGGTGTAGCTGGCACTAAAGATTTAAACAACCTACTTAATGAGTGGATTGGTAGTTCAAGTAAACTTGCAATTTTAGACTTAAGCGGAGTTCCTTTTGAAGTGCTTGACATTACAGTTGGTTTGATAACACGGTTTATTTATGACAGTATGTTTTGGGGAAGAAGTGAAACATACACAGGAAAGCAAAGACCACTTTTGCTTGCGTATGAGGAAGCTCACACTTACCTTAATAAAAATGATAGCAGCAACTACTCAAAGCAAGCGGTTGAACAAGTTTTTAAAGAAGGAAGAAAGTTTGGTTTAGGCGCATTGGTAATTTCACAACGACCTTCTGAAATTTCCCAAACTATCTTAGCACAAGTCGGAACTTATATTGCTTTGCGACTTACTAACTCAGGTGACCAATCTATTGTGAAATCTTCTGCACCTGACAACCTAAACAGTTTAATTGACTTACTCCCAGCTTTACGGACAGGCGAAGCAATAGTTGTTGGTGAAGCTATCAAAATCCCATCAAGGGTGAGAATCAAACTTAATAATCCAAGACCAACAAGTGACGACCCAAAATTAGTTGAATCGTGGAAGCAAGCTCATCCAGAAGGTGCAGACAATTATAAAACAGTAGTATCAAGAATTAGACAACAAAAATTTTAAAATATGAATAGAAACAGCGTTCAGTCAAGCATGATAGCCAGTTTAGGTTACGAAGCAGACACATCAACTTTAGAAGTTGAATTTAATAGTGGAGCCGTTTGGCAATATTATGATGTGCCCGAAAGTATTTACCACGATATGATGAATTCAGGGTCGCTTGGAAAATTCTTTCATTCAAACATTAAGGGACAATATCGAGAAGCACAAGTTGGATAAAAACAAAACAATATGAACGAAATTATTTGCCCAAATTGTAAAAAAGCATTTAAAGTTGATGAAGCAGGCTTTGCTGACATTGTCAAGCAAGTTCGTGACCACCAGTTTGAAGAAGAAATTCTCAGCCGACTTGCTTTGGCTGAAAAAGAAAAGGAAAGTGCTGTAAAATTAGCGGAAGCAAATATTAAAAATGCCTTGCAAGAACAACTTGCTAAAAAAGACCAGGAATTAACCGACCTCAAAGCTAAAAAAGAAATAGAGTTATCGCAGAAATTGTCTCAAAAGGAAAGTGAACTATTACAGCTTAAAGCTAAGATTGACAGTACAGAAGTTGAGAAAAAATTAGCCGTTACTGAAGCAACCAAAATAATTGAAAAGGAACGTGACGAATTGGCTAATTCGGTTAAAATGAAGGAGACAGAAAAAGAACTACTTAAAAAATCTTTAACCGAACAATATTTATCAGAACTAAAAGAGAAAGACGCAATTATCAAACATAAAGACGAAGAAATTGCTCTTAGAAAGGATATGAAGCTAAAACTATCAACAAAAATGATAGGTGAAACATTGGAGCAACATTGTGAGACAGAATTCAATAAAATTCGTGCGACTGCATTTCAAAAAGCTTATTTCGAAAAGGACAATGACTCAAAATCAGGAAGTAAAGGAGATTTTATTTATAGAGAAAATGATGATGCAGGAAATGAAATCATTTCTATAATGTTTGAAATGAAGAACGAAGGAGACGAAACTGCAACAAAGAAAAGGAACGAAGATTTTTTAAAAGAGCTTGACAGAGATAGAGCCGAGAAAAAATGCGAATATGCAGTTCTTGTTTCTCTTCTGGAAGCTGGCAGTGAGTATTATAATTCTGGAATTGTTGACGTTTCACATAAATATCCAAAAATGTATGTTGTACGACCTCAATTTTTTATACCAATCATTACTTTACTTCGTAACGCTGCTATGAACTCAATTCAATATAAAGCAGAACTTGCGTTGGTAAAAAGTCAAAATATTGATATTACCAATTTTGAAGAAAAAATGAACAAGTTTAAAGAAGGCTTTGCAAGAAATTATGATTTAGCAAGTCGCAAGTTCAAGGACGCGATTGATGGAATAGATAAAACTATTAAAGAATTGGAGAAAACAAAAACAGCTTTGTTGTCGTCCGAAAACAATCTTCGATTAGCTAATGAAAAAACAGAGGACTTAACTATTAAAAAACTAACTCACGGCAATCCGACTATGAAAGCGAAGTTTGAAGGATTATCGGGTAAAACTGAAAAATAATAAAAGGACAATTGCCAATGCGTTTGGTAGCACCTTTGCTTTTTTGCGACCGCACAAAGCCAAATAAAAACTGCAAAAGAGCTACCAAGCCAACGCACCAAGACAGAATAAAATTGAAAAGTAATGACAAATATAAAGCACGAACCGGTAACAAATGCTATATGCCATAAGGGTTTCAGTGGGTATTCAAGCATTCTGCCCCGCATAAAAATCGTGTCGGTGGACAGATAAGTAGCCCACAATCCCTTACTGCATATAGCCTCAGCCGTCAATAGTCCTAAGCGCCGGCGTTCTTTGCTGAAATCTTCACTGGCTTTGCATGAAATCTGTAATTTTGAAAACTTTGATTACCTCATGTGGACATGTCCCAAATGCAGATCTCAGTTTGTCACCAAAAACATGTGGCATTCGTGCGGCATCTATACGGTGGAAGAATTTCTTTATGGAAAGACAGCGGAAGCGATCGGGCTTTACCAGTATTTCCTGGATGAATACCGGAAAATCGGACCTGTAATCGTTCACACGGCAAAAACAAGGATTTCATTCATGGTTAAAGTGCGTTTCAGCGGGGTTAACAGGATCGGCAAGGACTATATTGCTGGCGGTTTCTGGCTGAAGCAAAGGATTGAAAGCACGAAATTCCATAAAATAGAATTCATCCCGAAGGATAACTATATCCACTATTTTAAAATCCATGATGAATCGGACATTGACGATGAATTCAGGACGTTCATGAAGATGGCTTATGAAATCGGCGAACGCAAACACATTCAGCCGGGAGGCAACAAGTAATAATCAGCTACCTGACAATGATCCTGGAAATTTTGAAACCGGGCGATACTGAAGATTGAAACCTGAGCAGGTAGCTGCCGTCTGGCAGATCATCAATGCCGACGGTTTGTCTGTCGCTTTCTGCCTTTAGCTCCATCATTTTGTTCCCCTGCAAGTTATAGATCGAAATCTCACCTGGTTCATCCGAATGAACAAATATCCGGTCATTTGCAGGATTCGGGAAAACATCCATTTCATCCTTACCATCATTTTCAGCTACTGCCGTCATTGCCTGGGAATTGAGTTTGGCAAGGAAAGGGTAAACAAAATCATCGGTTTCGTAAATGATGGTATCAAAGACGGCAGTCCCTCCGGCAATTCCTGCCAGGTAAACATTTCCCTGCGGGTCGCAAGAAATGCTGTGGGAATCGTCATACCCCTCGCTGGCTGCTGTTTTTATCCAATTGATTTCACCCAGCGGATTCACGTTCCAGATCATAATATTGTAATAATAATCCTGTGTGTTCGAAACGATACCGTTTCCCCAGTCGATGGTGCCGCGGGTAAATCCGGCAAGCAGTGCATTGCCTTCCGGATCAACTGAAAGATACTGCTGCTTTCCGATGGTAGCATCGCCGGTCAGCACCTGCGGACATTCGAGCGCCCAAAGGAACTCACCCACGGGGTTCAGGCGGGTGAGATAAAAATCATAAACCCAGCTTGCTCCTTGCAATTGGATAGTGTCGAGCAAAGTTCCGGCAAAAAGCTGGCTTGAAAGGTAGAGTCCGCCATTGTGATCATATTTGACTTTCAGAACAGAACAGGTTACATCCTCGATGAATTTTACCCATTCAGGCTCATAGTCCGAATTATATTTTACTACGTAGGAAGTGTAGGGAAATGGTGCAGGATAGCTGACTCCGCCGAAACTGGCATTCCATCCGGCGCAACCACCAGCGGCATAAATATTACCCTCTTCATCTGTATCCAGCCCTGAAACCAGTGCAACATTCTCCTGGACAATTGAGGTGATATATTCTCCATCGGTGCTCATGACCACTATGTTCGAACTGAGCCAGGTTGAATATGCGAAATAGAGCAAATCCGGTTCAACGGAAACAATGTCGGAAATAACTCCCGATTCGAACGGCAAATCCTCAAGATTTAGCCCCCAAACGATGTCGCCGGCTGCATCCATTTTGACAAGGAAGGCATTGGTAGTGATTCCGGTAATGTACAAAGTCAGTTGTCCCCAGAAATCAAGATCGCTGTGCATTTCACCATATAAAAAGATATCCCCGGCAATGGAAATGTAAATTCCACCGGCGGCTGCCTCACCTGATATGGTTCGTTGCCATAAA